>Ga0209646_1000088_pt1 | contig 192345 bp, 181 predicted proteins | sample AraplaL_Col_mTSA_FD_184259 | JGI IMG/M metagenome (GOLD analysis project Ga0209646, IMG submission 184259) | Arabidopsis root microbial communities from the University of North Carolina, USA - plate scrape CL_Col_mTSA (SPAdes) (version 2) | ecosystem: Host-associated > Plants > Roots >...
CAACGTGCGCATCCACTTCGGCCGCGTCGTCGGAGGAGATCTTCACCAACCCTCGCGACCCCTACACGCGCCGCCTCCTCGCCTCGATCCCCGGCAACGAGCTCAACATCGCGTCCTGACCCGAGACCCCGGTTTCGCGTCGAAACCCCGCCCTGCCCCCGCGGCGAGGGCGGGGTTTCGACGCGAAGGCGGGGTCTCGGCCGTCCCATTACCGCAGCAAGGAAGATTGGTCAAGGATTGCGCTTGCCATGTCGTGAGATCGCGTCTATAGTTGGTAGTTGCGCTCGCTTCTCCCTGCCCTCATATGGTGGTCGGCATCTCGTGAGCTTCTGAGCGCACTCCACCTGACGACAAAGGAATCGAGAAGCCCTGCGGGGCTCACGGAGGTTATTCCCTTGGCTGCTGCTCCCAACGCATCCACATCCACCACCACCAAGAACGGACGCGGAGCTTCCCGTCTCTCGTTCGCCAAGATCTCCGACACGCTGACGGTCCCGGACCTTCTCGCCCTGCAGACCGAGTCCTTCGGTTGGCTGGTCGGCAACGACGCCTGGAAGGCGCGCGTGGCCGAGGCCAAGGCCGCCGGTCGCACCGACGTGAACGAGAACAGCGGTCTGGGCGAGATCTTCGAGGAGATCTCCCCGATCGAGGACCTCGGCGAGACGATGCAGCTGTCGTTCACGAACCCGTACCTCGAGCCCGAGAAGTACTCCATCGAGGAGTGCAAGGAGCGCGGCAAGACGTACGCGGCCCCGCTCTACGTCGAGGCCGAGTTCATGAACCACCTCACGGGTGAGATCAAGACCCAGACGGTCTTCATGGGCGACTTCCCGCTGCAGACCGACAAGGGCACGTTCATCATCAACGGCTCCGAGCGCGTCGTCGTCTCGCAGCTCGTGCGCTCGCCGGGTGTCTACTTCGACAAGACCCCCGACAAGACGTCCGACAAGGACATCGTGTCGGCGCGCGTCATCCCGAGCCGCGGCGCGTGGCTCGAGTTCGAGATCGACAAGCGCGACCAGGTCGGCGTCCGCGTCGACCGCAAGCGCAAGCAGTCCGTCACGGTCTTCCTCAAGGCGCTGGGCATGACCAGCGAGGAGATCCTCGCGGAGTTCGCCGGCTACACCTCGATCGAGGAGACGCTCGCGAAGGACACCATCGTCACCAAGGAAGACGCGCTGCGCGACATCTACCGCAAGCTGCGTCCGGGCGAGCAGGTCGCCGCCGAGGCCGCCCGCGCGCTGCTCGACAACTTCTACTTCAACCCGAAGCGCTACGACCTCGCCAAGGTCGGCCGGTACAAGATCAACCACAAGCTGGGTCTCGACACCCCGCTGACGGAGTCGGTGCTGACGGTGCAGGACATCGTCGCCACCATCAAGTACCTCGTGCGTCTGCACGCGGGCACCGAGGAGACCTTCGAGGGCATCCGCGGCGGCAAGAAGACCGAGATCCGTCTCGCGACCGACGACATCGACAACTTCGGCAACCGTCGCATCCGCGCGGTCGGCGAGCTGATCCAGAACCAGGTCCGCACCGGTCTGTCCCGCATGGAGCGCGTCGTCCGTGAGCGCATGACCACGCAGGACATCGAGGCCATCACGCCGCAGACCCTGATCAACGTGCGTCCCGTCGTCGCCGCGATCAAGGAGTTCTTCGGAACCTCGCAGCTGTCGCAGTTCATGGACCAGAACAACCCGCTCGCGGGTCTGACCAACAAGCGTCGTCTGTCGGCTCTGGGCCCCGGTGGTCTGAGCCGCGACCGCGCCGGCGTCGAGGTCCGTGACGTCCACCCCTCGCACTACGGCCGCATGTGCCCGATCGAGACCCCGGAAGGCCCGAACATCGGCCTGATCGGTGCGCTCGCGACCTTCGCGCGCATCAACTCGTTCGGCTTCATCGAGACCCCGTACCGCAAGGTCGTCGACGGTGTCGTGACCGACCAGATCGACTACCTGACCGCCTCCGAGGAGGTCGACTACAACATCGCGCAGGCCAACGCGCCGCTCGATGCGAAGGGTCGCTTCCGCGAGAGCCACGTGCTCGCGCGCCCGAAGGGCGGCAGCGGTGAGGTCGACCTGTTCCTCCCGGAGGAGATCGGCTACATCGACGTCTCGCCGCGCCAGATGGTGTCGGTCGCGACCTCGCTCGTGCCCTTCCTCGAGCACGACGACGCGCAGCGCGCGCTCATGGGCGCCAACATGCAGCGTCAGGCCGTGCCGCTGCTCCGCAGCGACTCGCCTCTCGTCGGAACCGGTATGGAGGGCTACACCGCCATCGACGCCGGTGACGTGATCACCGCCGAGAAGGCCGGTGTCGTCTCCGAGGTCTCCGCGGACCGCGTCGTGGTCATGCTCGACGAGGGCGGCACGCAGGAGTACCACCTGCGCAAGTTCGACCGCTCGAACCAGGGCACCTCCTACAACCAGAAGGTCGTCGTCAACGCCGGTGAGCGCGTCGAGGTCGGAGAGGTCATCGCCGATGGCCCCGCCACCGAGAACGGCGAGCTGGCCCTCGGAAAGAACCTCCTCGTCGCGTTCATGACGTGGGAGGGCTACAACTTCGAGGACGCCATCATCCTGAGCCAGGACCTGGTGAAGGACGACACCCTCTCCTCGATCCACATCGAGGAGTACGAGGTCGACGCCCGCGACACGAAGCTCGGCAAGGAGGAGATCACCCGTGACCTCCCCAACGTCAGCCCGGAGCTGCTGAAGGACCTCGACGAGCGCGGCATCATCCGCATCGGCGCCGAGGTCCGCCCCGGCGACATCCTCGTCGGCAAGGTCACGCCGAAGGGCGAGACCGAGCTGTCGGCCGAGGAGCGCCTGCTCCGCGCGATCTTCAACGAGAAGAGCCGCGAGGTCCGCGACACGTCCCTGAAGGTGCCGCACGGCGAGCAGGGCACGATCATCGCGGTCAAGGAGTTCAACGCCGAGGACGGCGACGACGAGCTCGGCTCCGGCGTCAACCGCCGCGTCGTGGTCTACATCGCCCAGAAGCGCAAGATCACCGAGGGTGACAAGCTCGCCGGCCGCCACGGCAACAAGGGTGTCATCGCGAAGATCCTCCCCATCGAGGACATGCCGTTCCTCTCGGACGGCACGCCGGTCGACATCGTCCTCAACCCGCTCGGCATCCCGGGCCGAATGAACTTCGGCCAGGTGCTCGAGACCCACCTCGGGTGGATCGCGAAGCAGGGCTGGAAGGTCGAGGGCACCCCGGAGTGGGCCGCTAAGCTGCCGCAGCAGGCCTTCGAGGCCGCGCCCGGCACCAAGGTCGCCACCCCGGTGTTCGACGGTGCCAGCGAGGAGGAGATCTCCGGTCTGCTCGACTCGACGCTCCCGACCCGTGACGGCCTGCGCCTGATCGACTCGAGCGGCAAGACGCAGCTGTTCGACGGCCGCTCCGGCGAGCCGTTCCCGGCGCCGATCTCCGTGGGCTACATGTACATCCTGAAGCTCCACCACCTGGTGGACGACAAGATCCACGCCCGCTCCACCGGTCCGTACTCGATGATCACCCAGCAGCCGCTCGGTGGTAAGGCGCAGTTCGGTGGACAGCGCTTCGGTGAGATGGAGGTGTGGGCCCTCGAGGCCTACGGTGCGGCGTACGCCCTCCAGGAGCTCCTCACGATCAAGTCCGACGACATCCTCGGCCGCGTCAAGGTGTACGAGGCGATCGTCAAGGGCGAGAACATCCAGGAGCCCGGCATCCCCGAGTCGTTCAAGGTGCTCATGAAGGAGATGCAGTCGCTCTGCCTGAACGTCGAGGTCCTCTCGGCCGACGGCACGCTGGTCAACCTCCGCGACACCGACGACGAGGCGTTCCGCGCCGCAGAGGAACTCGGTATCAACATCTCCAGCCGCTTCGAGGCCGCCTCGATCGACGAGATCTAACCCTTCGACGGGCTCAGGGACCCAGGTTCCTGGGATCAGGACCCACCGGGTCGCTGAGCCCGTCGAAGCCCAGACTTCTCAAAAAGAATTTCCGACACAGGAGAACTAGTGCTCGAGTCCACAACTTTCGATGAGCTTCGCATCGGCCTGGCGACCGCAGACCACATCCGCGCGTGGTCCTACGGCGAGGTCAAGAAGCCCGAAACCATCAACTACCGCACCCTCAAGCCGGAGAAGGACGGTCTCTTCGGAGAGCAGATCTTCGGCCCGTCCCGTGACTGGGAGTGCGCCTGCGGCAAGTACAAGCGCGTCCGCTTCAAGGGCATCGTCTGCGAGCGCTGCGGCGTGGAGGTCACCAAGAGCTCCGTCCGTCGTGAGCGCATGGGTCACATCGAGCTCGCCGCTCCCGTCACCCACATCTGGTACTTCAAGGGCGTGCCCTCGCGCCTCGGCTACCTGCTGGACATGGCGCCGAAGGACCTCGAGAAGGTCATCTACTTCGCCGCGTACATGGTCATCTCGGTCGACGAGGATGCCCGTCACCGCGACCTGGGCACCCAGGAGAACAACATCCGTCTCGAGCTGAAGACGCTCGGCGACCGCCGCGACTCGAAGATCGCGGAGCGCCTGGCGAAGCTGGAGGAGGAGCTCGCGGCCCTCGAGGCCGAGGGTGCCAAGGCCGACGCCAAGAAGAAGGTCAAGGACGCCGCCGAGAAGGAGATGTCGCTCATCCGCAAGGGTGCCGACGAGGCGATCCTGAAGCTGGAGCGCGTGTGGGAGGACTTCCGCACGCTCGAGGTCGGTGCCCTGCGTCCGGAGGACGACGTCTTCCACGAGCTGCAGGACCGCTTCGGCCAGTACTTCGAGGCCTACATGGGTGCCGAGGCGATCCAGCGTCGCCTGGCCGCTTTCGACCTGGCCGCCGAGGCCGAGAACCTGCGTCTGCAGATCTCGGAGGGCAAGGGCCAGCGCAAGATCCGTGCGATCAAGCGCCTCAAGGTCGTCAGCTCGTTCCTCGAGACCGGCATGAGCCCGGCCGCGATGGTTCTCGACGTCGTCCCGGTCATCCCGCCGGAGCTGCGTCCGATGGTCCAGCTCGACGGTGGCCGCTTCGCGACCTCCGACCTGAACGACCTGTACCGCCGCGTGATCAACCGCAACAACCGTCTCCGTCGCCTGATCGACCTCGGTGCCCCCGAGATCATCGTCAACAACGAGAAGCGGATGCTGCAGGAGGCCGTCGACGCCCTGTTCGACAACGGCCGCCGCGGTCGCCCCGTCACCGGTACCGGCAACCGCGCCCTGAAGTCCCTGAGCGACATGCTCAAGGGAAAGCAGGGTCGCTTCCGCCAGAACCTGCTCGGCAAGCGCGTCGACTACTCGGGTCGTTCGGTCATCGTCGTCGGCCCGCAGCTGAAGCTGCACCAGTGCGGTCTGCCCAAGCAGATGGCGCTCGAGCTCTTCAAGCCGTTCGTCATCAAGCGCCTGATCGACCTCGGTCACTCGCAGAACATCAAGGCCGCGAAGCGCGCCGTCGAGCGCACCCGTCCCGAGGTCTGGGACGTGCTCGAGGAGATCATCCGCGAGCGTCCGGTGCTGCTGAACCGTGCACCCACCCTGCACCGTCTCGGCATCCAGGCGTTCGAGCCGCAGCTCGTCGAGGGCAAGGCCATCCAGCTGCACCCGCTCGTCTGCGCGGCGTTCAACGCCGACTTCGACGGTGACCAGATGGCCGTGCACCTGCCGCTGTCGGTCGAGGCTCAGGCCGAGGCCCGCGTGCTGATGCTCGCGTCGAACAACATCCTGAAGCCGTCGGACGGCCGTCCGGTGACCCTGCCCTCGCAGGACATGATCATCGGTCTGCACCACCTGACGACGGTCAAGGCCGGCGCCAAGGGCGAGGGTCGTGCGTTCGGCTCCGTCGGCGAGGCACAGCTCGCGTACGACGAGGGCACGCTCGACCTGCAGGCGAAGGTCCGCATCCGCATCCCGGGTCTGGCCTTCCTCGAGGGCGAGGCTCCCGAGGGCTACGAGAAGCACGGCCTGGTCGACGCTTCGCTGGGTCAGGCGATCTTCAACGACGCGCTCCCGAAGGGCTACCCCTTCGTGCGCGAGCAGGCCGACAAGGGCAAGCTGTCGCAGATCGTCAACAAGCTGGCCGAGGAGTACCCCAAGGTCGAGACGGCCGCCACGCTGGACCGCATCAAGGACGCCGGTTTCTACTGGGCGACCCGTTCGGGTGTGACCGTAGCGCTGAGCGACATCCTCACCCCGCCGAACAAGGCGGAGATCGTCGCGGGCTACGAGAAGCAGGCCGCGAAGGTCCAGTCCCAGTACGAGAAGGGCCTCACGACCGACGCCGAGCGTCGTCAGGAGCTCATCAAGATCTGGACCGAGGCGACCGACGAGGTGCAGGCCGCGATGAAGGCGCACTTCCCGGAGGACAACACCATCAACCGCATGGTGTCCTCCGGCGCCCGTGGTAACTGGCTGCAGATCCGGAACATCGCCGGTATGCGTGGTCTGGTGAACAACCCCAAGGGTGAGATCATCCCGCGTCCGATCATCTCCTCGTACCGCGAGGGTCTGTCGGTGGCGGAGTACTTCATCGCGACGCACGGTACCCGTAAGGGTCTGGCCGACACCGCTCTGCGTACCGCCGACTCGGGTTACCTGACCCGTCGTCTGGTGGACGTCTCGCAGGACGTCATCATCCGCGAAGAGGACTGCGGCACGTCGAAGGGCCTCGAGCTCCCGATCGCCGCTCCGAACTCGCAGGGTGAGCTGGTGCGCGACGCGAACGTCGAGAACTCGGTGTTCGCCCGCACGCTGGCCTCCGACGTGGTGAGCGAGTCGGGCGAGGTTCTCGCTTCGGCCGGCGACGACGTGGGCGACGTGCTCATCGACAAGCTCGTCGGACTCGGTGTCGAGACCATCAAGGTCCGTTCGGTCCTGACGTGCGACTCCGCCGTCGGTGTGTGCGCGCAGTGCTACGGCCGTTCGCTCGCGACCGGCAAGACCGTCGACATCGGCGAGGCCGTGGGCATCATCGCGGCCCAGTCGATCGGTGAGCCCGGTACCCAGCTGACGATGCGTACCTTCCACACCGGTGGTTCGGCGTCGGCGGATGACATCACGCAGGGTCTGCCCCGTGTGCAGGAGCTGTTCGAGGCGCGTACCCCCAAGGGTGCATCGCCGATCGCGGAGGCCGACGGCCGCATCACGATCGACGAGACCGAGAAGGCCAAGAAGGTCATCCTGACGCCCGACAACGGCGACGAGCCCGTCGTCTACCCGGTGCTGAAGCGTGCCACCCTCCTCGTCGAGGACGGCCAGCACGTCTCGGTCGGTCAGCCCCTGCAGGTCGGCACGCTCGACCCCAAGGAGGTCATGCGCGTCATGGGTGCCCGTGAGGTGCAGAAGTACCTCGTCGGCGGCGTCCAGGGCGTCTACCGCTCGCAGGGTGTGCCGATCCACGACAAGCACATCGAGGTCATCGTCCGTCAGATGCTCCGCAAGGTCACCGTCGTCGATCACGCCGACACGACCCTGCTGCCGGGTGAGATGGTCGACCTGAAGCGCTACCAGCAGATCAACCGCGAGGCCGTGGCCGAGGGCAAGCGCCCCGCGTCCGGTCGCCCGGAGCTGATGGGTATCACGAAGGCGTCGCTCGCGACCGAGTCGTGGCTGTCCGCTGCGTCCTTCCAGGAGACGACCCGCGTGCTCACGCAGGCCGCCATGGAGGGCAAGCGCGACCCGCTGGTCGGTCTCAAGGAGAACGTCATCATCGGAAAGCTCATCCCCGCCGGAACCGGTCTCTCGAAGTACCGCGACGTCACGGTCGAGGCCACCGAGGAAGCCAAGAGCGAGCGCTACCCGAACCGGATCTTCGCATCCGACGGTGCGTACGCGGACGGCGACTTCGGCTACGTCGACTTCGACGCGTTCTCGACGGACGACATCACCCCCGGTACCTACAACTGAGGTGTGAGTGAGTGAACGAAGGCCCCGGGGTTCTCCCCGGGGCCTTCGTCGTCCCTCGGCCCGTTCGGGTGTGCACAACTCAGGAGATACCGGGACGGCAGGCCGCCGTCGGCTGCTCGTGACGGCATGGAGGCCCAGGTCTCCTGAGTTATGCACACGGTTCGGCGCTGCTTCGGGGCGCGGGCGCCGCGGTAGGGTCGGCGAGTGAGCACTGAGACTTCCCCCGGCGGCGTGGCCGTCGTCATCGGAGACGCCCTGATCGACGAGATCCGGGATGACAGCGGCGTCCGTGAGTTCGTCGGCGGAGCGGCCCTGAACGTGGCGGTCGGGCTGCGCCGGCTCGGCATCCCCACGACCCTCATCGCGATGGTGGGGGAGGATGTCGCGGGCGCGCACATCCGCGAGTACCTGGCCGATCACGGCGTGCGGCTGATCGCGAGCGTGGCGCCGCACGGGTCGTCGCGGGCCGTCGTGACCCGGGCCGCGAACGGCGAGCCGAGTTACGTCTTCAATCGCGCGGCCCAGGAGCGGACCATCCGGTACTCGGACGAGGCGAGGGCCGCCATCGGCGACGCGGACATCGTCGCCGTGAGCTGCTTCCCCTTCGATGCCCCCGACGAGGTCGACGCCCTCGCGGCCGCAGTGGAGGGCGCGCGGCTGGCGATCGACCCGAACCCGCGCACCGGCATGCTGTCGGACCGCGAGGAGTTCGTCCGCGGCTTCGAGCGGCTGGCTTCGAGGGCCGAGCTGGTGAAGGTCGGTGCCGACGACGCTGCCGTGCTCTACGACGGCGACCTCGACGCCCTGCGCGCGCGGCTCCGGAGCCTCGGAGTCACCGCTGTGCTCGCGACGGCCGGGGCAGACGGCGCGGTGCTCGAGTCGGACGGCGGGTCGGTCTCGGCTCCCATCTCGGCGCTCCCTGGTCGCGTGGTCGACACCGTGGGGGCTGGGGATGCGACTCTCGCCGCCGTCGCCGCCGGGCTGGTGGACGGCGGCCCGAAGACGGCCGAGGAGTGGACGGCCCTGCTCACGCGCGCGATGGATGTGGCCGCCGCGACCTGCCGCGCCGAGGGCGGGCTGCTGCGCACGCCGGAGTCGCTGGCCGCCGCCGACCGCGGCGTGTACGGGAGCTGACGCCTCGATTTCTCGCGCCCGCATCCGGCAGGTATGATTGTTCTTCGTGCCCCCGGTTGGCTGTTCAAGTCGGACGGGTGCGCTCTGGCGAGTTACCCAAGTGGCCAAAGGGATCTGACTGTAAATCAGCCGTCTTCGACTTCGGGGGTTCGAATCCCTCACTCGCCACCACAGAAGCCCCCGCTCGCGGGGGCTTCTCCCGTTTCCGGCCTCACCTCCGTGCCGAGTTCCTAGACTGGAGCGATGCGACCTCTCACCGAAGCCGACGTCCGGGCCTCGTTCGTGAACGCGGACGCCGACGAGCTGCGCGTCATGGAGATGCCGCACGACTTCCTCCTCGTGGACTGGGACTACCTCGACTTCTTCGCCTGGCGCGACCCGAGTGCCGGCAAGCGCGGCTACGTCCTGATCCCGCACGAGGGGCGCGTGGTCGGCGTGGTGCTGCGGGCGTCGGAACCAGGGCGCGGGCGCTCCGGCATGTGCAACATCTGCCACACGATGCAGCCGGGCAACCAGGTGGCGTTGTTCGCCGCCCGGCGGACGGGGGAGGCGGGGGAGCGCGGCGACTCGGTCGGCACCTACATCTGCGCCGATCTGTCCTGCCACGAGAACGTGCGCCTGGCGCATCCGCTCGCGCCGAACGAGATCCGGGCGGCGGGACAGGTCGACTTCCGGCTCGACGGCACCCGGCGGCGGATGGAGCGGTTCGTCGCTCGCGTCTGGGACGGCTCCTGAGCGCGACTAGCCTGGAGGCATCCGCCTGTGCTCGAAGGAGAAGCCATGAGTGATGCCGTCCTGTTCGCCGTCGACGAGGGGATGGCGCGGCTGACGCTGAACCGTCCGACCCGCCTCAATGCTTTCAACGCCGATCTGGCGTACGCCTGGCGGGATGCGACCGTCGAGGCGACGTCGCGCGACGACGTGCAGGCCATCCTCATCGACGCGGCGGGACCGGCGTTCTGCGCGGGCGGTGACGTGATCGACATGGCGACGACCATGGGGTCGTCCGGGGCGGAGATCACCGCGCTGGCGGAGGTCATCAACACCGGGATCCGCGCGCTCACGGAGTCGAGCGTGCCCGTGGTCGCCGCCGCGCACGGGACGACGGCCGGCGGCGGACTCGGCATCCTGCTCGCCACGGACTACGCGGTGGTGGGCTCGCGGTCGCAGCTCGGGAGCCTGTACGCGAACATCGGCCTCACGCCCGACCTCTCCGTGTCGGCGCAGCTCGCGCGGGCCGTCGGCCAGCGCCGCGCCCTCCAGCTGGTGCTGCAGGACCGGCTGCTCACCGCCGCGGAGGCCCTCGACTGGGGGCTGGTGGCCGAGGTCGTGGAGGGCGAGGACGGCAAGACGGAAGCCGACCGGGTCCGTGCGCGGGCCGAGGAGGTCGCGCGGTTCTGGCTCGCCGGGGCCGCCGACGCGTACGGACAGGCCAAGCGGCTGGTGCGGTCGCAGCCGGAGCGCACGTTCGCCGAGCAGTTGAGCGAGGAGGCCCGGTCCATCGGCGCCGCCCTGGAGACCCCGGACGCGCAGGCGCGGGTCGCGGCCTTCGCTGCGGCATCCGCGAAGAAGGCCGGCTGACCCCTCCTCCCCAGAGCGCGATCGCTTCCCGATCTTCCGCGCGCCTGAGGGAAGCCGGAACAAGCGGGCCTGCGCGTGGCAGGATGAAGGCATCGCCGCTCGACGAGAGGATCCCCATGTCCCATCCGGACACCGCCCGGCTGCAGCCGCAGGGTGACAAGAAGAACATGTCGCTGCTCATCAGGGGGTCGCTGTGGGTCGCCATCGGCGCCCTCATCGCCGCCGCACTGGTCTGCGTCGTGTGGGTCCTGGTCGGTGATCAGAACGGCCTCATCGGTCGTGCCTTCCTCACGATCCTCCTGCTCGCCGCCTTCGCCGGAATCGCCATCCTCGAGGCGGGCCTCGCGCCGAACCGGCCGGACTGGCTCCAGCTCGCCAGCATGGTCACCTGGGTCGTCGCGCTCCTCGTCGGCCTCGTGAAGATCTGGCTTCCGGAAGACGGCCTCTATTTCGGCGCGGAGCGGTTCTTCCAGCTGCTGCTCGTGATCGGGATCCTTCAGCTCGCACTGCTCCACGTGCGGCTGTTCACCCGTGCCGCGCAGCGACACGTCACGACCTTCACGAAGGTGATCCACATCGTGACGATCGTCTTCCTCGGTGCCCTCGTCGCGCTGCTGGTGTTCTTCCTCGCGTTCCCGAACACCTTCGACTACACCGAGCTGTACTGGCGCATCGTCGTCGCCCTCACGATCCTCGTCGCCGTCGGCACCACGCTGATTCCGCTGCTGAACGCCCTGTTCGCGCCGAAGAAGGCTCCCGCCGCCCGTCCCGTCGCTTCCGCCCCGTCCTGGCCGACCTACGCCGATGGGATCACGCCGCTCCCGGTCCTCCCGGACGGCAGCCCGGACTGGAACGCCTACTACACGGGGTACCCCTCGACGGCCCCTCCGGCACTGGGTCAGGCGCCCGCCACGGCGTTCCCCGTGGCGACGCCGCCCCTCGCGCCGACGACTCCGGCCCTTCCCGACTTCGGCGCTCCTCCCGCTCCGGGACCCGTGCCGCCCGCGCCTGACCGACCCGCTCCGCCGCAGCCGGCGTCGGCACCCGCTCAGCCGGCGCCTCCGCAGCCGGCCCCGCCGCAGCCCGCGTCGCCCGCCCAGGGCGAGCCCCCGGCCTTCCCGCCGCCGCCGCCCGCCCCTTCGCACCCGGCGCCGTGATCGACGCTCTCGAGCTCAGCGCCCTGGCGGCCGAGATCGCCGAGGAGGCGGGAGCTCTCGCCCGGACCCGTCGACGGGAGGGCGTACGCCTCGCCGCGACCAAGTCGACGCTCGCCGACATCGTCACGGACGCCGACCGCGAGGTGGAGGCACTGATCCGCGAGCGCCTGCGCGCGGCGCGACCGGCGGACGGCTTCCTCGGTGAGGAGTCGGGCGCGGCCACCGGCGACAGCGGGATCACCTGGGTGGTCGACCCCATCGACGGCACGGTGAACTACGCCTACGGCATCCCGGCGTACAACGTGAGCATCGCAGCCGTCAGCGGTCCGCCGGAGCCGGACGAGTGGGAGGCGCTGGCCGCGGCCGTGCACGCACCCGCCGTGGGGGAGACCTTCACGGCTGCTCGCGGCCACGGGGCCTGGTCGGACGGCGTCCGGCTCGCGGTCACCGAGGTGACCGACGCCGGCGCGCTCCTGGCGACCGGATTCGGCTACGACCCGACGACCCACGACGGCGACCTCGCGACGGTCCGGCGGGTGATGCCGATCGCCCGTGACCTCCGTCGTATGGGGTCGGCGGCCCTGGATCTGGCCTATGTGGCGGCCGGCCGACTGGACGGATACTTCGAGCGCGGGCTCAAGCCGTGGGACCATGCCGCGGGCGCGCTGCTCGTCCAGGAGGCGGGTGGCCGGGCCAGCCGGATCGATCGGGAATCGCCGCGGCCTTTCCTGATCGCGGGCGGCGTGACCCTGCACGACCGACTCCGCGCTATCCTCGATGAGGAAAAACCCTGACCGATCCATGGCATTCACAGGTCGATCGGGGTAGTGTTTACCCGATCGTTACTTTCACCACCCGAAGGTGAGAGTTGTCATTGCGCCCCCGAGCATCACGAACGACCGAGAGATTAGCTTTGCCCTTCGAGAACCCCCAGGCTGCCGCTGCGCCCACGCGCCGGTCCAGCCGCCCTCGCACTGCGGCCTCCGAGGCCTCGGCGAGCGGGTCGACGGCACCCCTCGCTGACGCGGAGACCGTGATCGCCCTCGCTGCTGTCATCCCGCTCTCCCGTCGCGCCGCGCGTCAGCGTCAGGCCGACGTCCCTCCGGTGCCCGCCGCGCCGGAGGAGCCCTTCATTGCGGCGGCTCCCGCGCCTGCCATCGCCGATGTCCCCGCGGTGCCCGTCGTCGCGGAGATCGTCGAGAAGGCCGAGGACACCGTTCCGGTCGAGGACATCGCCCCGGCGTCGGAGCCCTTCGTCGCCGAAGCCGACGCCGAGGGTGACGCCTTCGAGCGCGCCTCCCGCGCCTTCCGCACCACCGGCTCCATCCCGACGTCGTCGGCGTCCCGCCGTTCGGCCTTCGCCCCGAATGCCGCGTCGCAGACCGCGCCGAAGATCGACACCGCAGGCCTCGCGGCCGTCGGTCCTCGCCGCACGCGCAGCATCCGCAAGGCCCTCACTGCCGGTGCCACCGTCGGAGCCATGGGCCTCGCCGGCCTCCTGGCCGTGTCCATGACGCTTCCTGCGGAGGCGGTCGCCGCCGCCCAGGGCGGCTCCCTCGCCTCGACCTCCCTCGTCACCGCAGCGGCTGCTGACGCAGCAGGCTCGGCGGACGACGAGATCCAGGCCTTCGTCGCGCCATCCGGCGTGCAGAACGAGCCGCTCTCGCGCGCCGACAACTTCAGCACCGTCTCGCTCGTCGAGGTCGCCGCGGAGCAGGGCATCAACTACTCCGGCGAGATCTTCACGAACGACCCGGATGCCGCCATCCAGTGGCCGTTCCTCGTCGGCGTCGGCATGAGCTACGGCTACGGCATGCGCAGCGGCCGCCTCCACGAGGGCATCGACTTCGTGCCGGGCAACGGTGCGCCCATCCAGGCCATCGCCGACGGAACCGTCCGCATCGCGACCGAGCAGGGTGCCGCCTACGGTGTCACGGTCTACATCGACCACGTCATCGACGGCTCCGTCATCACGAGCCACTACTCGCACATGCAGTACGGCTCGCTGCAGGTCAAGGCGGGCGACAAGGTCAAGGTGGGCGACATCGTGGGCAAGACCGGCAACACCGGCCGCTCCTACGGCGCGCACCTGCACTTCGAGCTCATCGTGAACGGGACGACCATCGACCCGATGCCGTGGCTCAAGAAGAACGCCGGACGCACGTCTCTCACCTCGGAGGAGTGACCGTCTCGATTTCATGAGGACGCCACAGTGATGGTATTCTCGTGTGGTTGCCCCGCGAGGGGCAGCACGCCCCGATAGCTCAGTGGCAGAGCACTTCCATGGTAAGGAAGGGGTCGTCAGTTCAATCCTGACTCGGGGCTCGGAGTTCGCATCTGCGATGCGGATGCCGTGCGGCAGGGTAGCTCAGTTGGTGAGAGCGCACGACTCATAATCGTGAGGTCGCGGGTTCAAGCCCCGCTCCTGCTACAGAATGAAACCCCCGGAACATTCCGGGGGTTTTGTCGTCTCCGACCTCAGTGCCGGGATACCGTCCTCACCCTGCGCGGAGCGTCCTAGAGTGTGTGACACGTCGGCCTCCCAGCCGGCCACCGAGATGGCGGGCATCGAGGGACGAGGTCTGCCGTGTCTGCGCCCGATCGCCGTGCGAGCATCGTGTTCCGGGACGCCCGGCGCGCCCTGGAGGAAGCCGTCGCGGACGGGCGCGGTCATTCCCTCGGGCTCGAAACGCTCGCGCCGCAAGAGTCCTGGGACGTGCTGGTCGCCGAAGGGTACGGGCGCGCGTTGCTGACCGGCGCCCTCGCCGGGGCACTCGCCGGGCTGCTGCGACACGGCGTGACCGTCGCCGACGTGCTGAGCTGTCCTGCGGTCCCTCTCGGGGTCGAGCTCGGGACGAGGTCCCTCCGGCTCGTCATGGGGTGGCTCGCGGACGGCGTGGCCGAGATGGACGATGCCGTCGTGTCGCGGACGATGGTGGCGGGCGTCGCCGACGATCTCGTCGGTGCCTCCGACGCGGCCCTGGCCGTCGGCGATGCGCACCGGGTGGCCGTGCTGGTCTTCGCGATCGCGGCCGTCGGCACGCACGCCGTCTGGCGTGCGGTGTGATCCGGGCGGTCAGCGCTGCGGGGCGAAGGTGTCGGGTGCGGAAGCCCCGACCCGACCACGGATGAAGATCATCAGCACGAGACCCGCGACGATCACGACGATGTTGCCGAGCCCCGCGACCACGGTGAGCCCGCCCTCGGCGGGGTGCAGAGTCTGCAGGAAGATACTCGGATCGGTGCTGGCGTGCAGGAGGATCGGGGCGATGATCGTCCCGGTGACCCGGAGCGCGAGGTACATGCAGATGCCGAACGCGAACGTGTACACGAGCTGGAACAGCGTCGGGAGCAGATCCTGCCCCGTCAGGAGATTCCCCGCATGCAGAGCGGCGAAGATCGCCGCGGAGACCACCGCGACGACCAGTTCGCGTGCGCCGGCGTCCCGCATCATCTTCACGACGAGGCCGCGCGTGAGCACCTCTTCCGCGAAGCCGATGGCGAGTCCCGCGAGCAGCCAGGTCGCGACAACATCACGTCCGACGCTGCCGTCCTCGATCGTGAGGAAACGGAGGACGTTGAACAGCAGGACCGCGATGATCGCGATCCACATCCACCCCGCTCCCCGGATGGGCTGGGGCCCGAACACGGGTCGCCACCACCCGAGCGAGGCGATGAACGCGACCAGCAGGAGGCCCCCGACGAGGATCGGCAGGACGTCGTAGACGAGGACGCCGGCTGCACTCGCCGGATCGTCGACCTGCGCGGCCAGCGGGAGGAGGGCCAGCGAGAGCAGCTGATAGAGCCCGTAGTACACGGCCGCGAGCAGGAGGGCGCGCCACCAGCCTCCGCGATCCCAGAAGCGCTGCCAGGCGGAACGGTGCGGTGCGGCGTCGATCACGGGTGCTCCTCGAGAAGGGAGGGAGAGGGGGCGAACAGCTCCAGTCTGGTGGCTCCGCCCCCGGCGAGTGGGCGTGCGGCGGCGACACGCCGTGTCAACCCCCTCGGCCGCGTCGGCGCCCCCGCGCAGACTGGCCGTCCGGATCCCCAACATCAGGAGGCGCCATGTCCGACACGTCGAACAGCCAGGACAACCAGGAGGAGATCGAGGCCATCGGCGTCGACCCCGACTTCGTCACCACCGATCACGACCCCGAGCCTGACGACCTTCCCGCGACGGGCGGTGGGGAGGACGACGACGACGTCGACGTCGCCGACCTCCCCTAGCGCGGGCTACCTGCCCGTGGACGCCGAGCCGGTCTCTTCCGGCTCGGCGTCCGCGCGTCCGGCATCGACGCGTCCGGCGGTGCGGAGCTCGGCCTCGAGGCGCTCGGCCTCCTCGCCGCTGATCGCCTCGCCGCGCGCGACGAGACCCGCCTGATCCGACAGCGGGATCTGCTTGAGGAACAGCGACAGGATGAGCGCGAGCGCGATGAAGGGCACGAGGTACCAGAACACCGGGGCGAGGGCGTCCGCATACGCCGTGACGATGCCGTCGCGGACCTCGTCCGGCAGGCTGTTCAGCGTGGCGGGGTCGATCGTGGACGCGGCCTCGGAGGCGGCCTCGGGGGACGCCCCGGCGCCGGCGAACACGCCGAGCAGGTTCTCCGTGAGACGCGTGGTGAAGATCGTGCCGAACACCGCCGTCCCCAGCGAGGCGCCGACCTCGCGGAAGTAGTTGTTCGTGCTCGTGGCGGTGCCGATCTCGCCCGCCGGGACGGCGTTCTGCACGACGAGCACGACGACCTGCATGATGAGGCCGAGCCCGGCGCCGAAGACGAACAGGAATGCGCAGATCAACCAGATCGGCGTCTCCGCCGACAGCGTGGTCATGGCGACCATCGCGATACCGGTGATGATCGTGCCGAGGATCGGATAGATCTTGTACTTCCCGGTCTTCGAGATCGCGAGGCCGGAGAAGATCGAGGTCCCCATGAGACCGACCATCATCGGGATCATCAGCAGCCCGGAGGCGGCGGCGGAGGTGCCGGACGACATCTGCAGGAACGTCGGGACGAAGCCGATCGCGGCGAACATGCCGATGCCGAGGACGAGGCCGATCGCCGTGGCGTTCACGAAGATCGGGTTGCGGAAGAGGCTGAGCGGGATGATCGGGTCCTGCACCCGGGACTCGGTGATGACGAACGCCGTCGCCGACACCACGAGCCCGGCGCCCCAGGCCCAGGTCGCGAGCGAGTCCCAGCCGAACGCGGCGTCGCCGCCGAAGTCGGTGAAGAAGATGAGGCAGGTCGTGGCGGCGGACAGGAAGAGCACGCCGAGGATGTCGATCGGCTTCTCCGCCTTCTTGCTGGGGAGCTTCAGCGCCACGAGGGCGATGAGGAACGCGGCGATGCCGACCGGGATGTTGATGTAGAACGCCCACTGCCAGGTCATGTGGTCGACGAAGAAACCGCCGAGGAGCGGTCCGGCGACGGCGGAGAGGCCGAACACCGCGCCGAGCGGACCCATGTACTTGCCGCGCTCGTTGGCGGGCACGATGTCGGCGATGATCGCCTGCGACAGGATCATGAGCCCGCCGCCGCCGAGACCCTGGAGGGCACGGAAGACGACGAACATCCAGAAGTCCGTCGCGAACGCGCAGCCCACCGAGGCCAGTGTGAACAGGGCGATGGCGACGAGGAAGAGCGACCGTCGTCCCAGCACGTCGCCGAACTTGCCGTAGATGGGCATGACGATGGTGGTGGCGAGCAGGTAGGCGGTGGTGATCCAGACCTGATGGTCGACGCCGCCGAGCTGGCCGACGATCGTGGGCATCGCCGTCGACACGATGGTCTGGTCGAGGCTCGCGAGCAGCATGCCCGCGATCAGGGCGCTGAAGATGATCCAGATGCGGCGCTTCGTGAGGAGGAAGGGCGCATCCGCGGTGACGGTGGCGGACATCAGTGGGCTTTCTGTGAAGGGGAGTAGAGATCGCGCGCGAGGCGCAGTCGGCGGGCGATGAGGTCGGCGAACGGCTCGGTGGAGTGGTGGTGCAGCAGTTGCTCCATGCAGAGGCGGACGACCGCGCCGACGGAGTGGACGAGCACCTCGGCGCGGAGTTCCGCGTCGGTGGCACCGCCGATGCGGCGCGCGACGAGGGCGATGTCGCGGCGCTCGTGCTTCTCCTGCTGCTCGAACGCCGCGCGTAGCAGCCGCGGCTCCTGCTCGATGACGGCGAATAGCTCGGCGGCGTGCTCGATCGGATCGAAGAGGGCGAAGCGCTCGACGGTGAGCTGCACGAAGTCGTCCAGGAGATCGCCGTCGCCCTCGAGGAAGACCGCTTCGAGCTCCTCCTGGCGGGAGTCGATCACGGCGAACCCGAAGACGGCGTTCTCCTTGCTCTCGAAGTAGTTGAAGAACGTGCGCCGGGAGACTCCGGCATCGGCGCACAGCTCCTCGACCGTGAAGCCGGCGAAGCCCCGCTCGGCCGTCAGGCGGCGCGCGGCCTCGGTGAGTGCCCGCGTGGTCCGCCGCTTGCGTTGCTCCCTCGTGGATTCTGCACTGTTCTCCATAGAGTGCAACTTTGCACTCTGAACCTTGGAGTGCACTGAAAGTCGCCGCCGAGGAAGGCGCGGAGATTCGTTCCGAGAAGTTTGTGACATTCTGTGCTCCTCGACCGTCTTAGTGGTGTCGTGAGAACACGGCCCGCGCGGAAACCGCGTGGACACACGGATGAAGGAGCTCGAGATGGCGAACGTGACTGGGGGCACCCAGCCCAAGGCTCAGGTCGTCCCGGCGTCGCAGGGGGCGGCGGGGAAGACGACGATCGAGGATGCGGTGGTCGCGAAGATCGCCGGCATCGCGGCGCGGGAGGTCGACGGCGTCTACGCGCTCGGCGGTGGCGCCGCGCGCATGATGGGTGCGATCCGCGACGCCCTCAACACGACCGACCTCGCGCAGGGGATCAGCGTCGAGGTCGGCGAGACGCAGGTGGCCGTCGACGTGACGATCGTGGCGGAGTACCCGGTGTCCCTGCAGAAGGTGGCCGACCAGGTGCGGGCCGCGATCCACCGGGCCATGGTGGAGCTGGTGGGCATGGACGTCGCCGAGGTGAACGTGACCGTCAACGACGTGCACATCCCCTCGGAGGACGACGACGAGGCTCCGGAGGCGCGGGTCCAGTGAACGCCTCGGTGATCGGCGGAGCTGCGGCGACGGTGCTCGCGCTGACCTGGATCGTCTGGGGGTTCTGGGCGTTCCTGCTCGTCACCCTCGCGATGCTCGTCGGCGCCGTCGTCGGCCGCATCGTCGACGGTCGCCTGGACGTGCGGGCGCTCGCCGACGTGGTGCGGGGACGGCGATCGTCCTCATGAGCGTGGCACAGACGGACGGGCCGGCGGCCGTGGCGGGGGCCACGGTCGTCGAAGCCCGCGCGTTGCACCGGCTCGCTCTGGGGATCGTCCGGGATGCCGCTCGGGTCGGCACCGACGACGTGAGCGTTCAGCTCGCGGACCGTCGCGGCGATCTGCGGGTGTCCGTGGAGGTTCCGGTCGTGTTGAGCCGTCAGGGCACCGATCCCGTGAGCGCTCGGGCGGACGCCGTCCGCGACGCCGTCGTGCAGGGAATGCGCGACCTGGCAGCGCGTCACGTGGGAGCGGTGGACGTGCGCTTCTCCGGCGTCCGACGCGAGACGGAGAGGAGAGTGGCATGACGACGAACACCGCGACACCCCGGCGGCTCCTCCGCCGAGAGGCGAGGGCGACGCGCCGGGGCCCTGCGATCGCGCTCGCCGTGGTGCTGACCCTGGTCCTCGCCCTGTTGCTGGTCGGGGTGGCGGCGTGGGCCCTCGACGAGGGGTTCCGCACGCAGGCCGCCGCCTGGTTCGCGCCCGTCCCGGCGCTCCTGCAGATGCCGTCGGCCGTGATCGCGGTCGGGGTCGCGCTTCTCCTCCTGGCGTTGCTCCTCTTCGCGCTCGCTGTGCTTCCGGGCCGGCGTGCGCGCCGCACACGTCTCGACACGCGGGCAGCGCTCGTGATCGACGACGGTGTGCTCGCCGACGCCATCGCGGACGCGGTCGCACGCCGGATCGGGGTGCCGCGCGGGCAGGTGGGCGTGACCGTGGCCCGACGCGCGGCGCTGATCCGGGTCACTCCGACGAGTGGGGTGCCGGTGGATGCGGCTGCCGCCGAGGAGGCAGCGGCCCGAATGCTGGACGAGGTCGGCTTCCGGCTCTCGCCGCGGGTGCAGGTGGGACGGGAAGGAGTGATCGCATGACGTCGGCAGGGACGGCGGCGAACCGCGCGGTCCTCCTCGGGGGAGCGGCAGTGCTTCTGAGCGGGGGCGTCGTCCTCCTCGCCGGGGGGCTGCGGGGCACGGGCATGCTCCCGCCACCCTTCGAGGAGGTGCTCGCGCAGGCGGACGGCCTCGTGGCGTGGTCGGGGGCATGGGGCCTCGACATCCCCGGTGCGGGCTTCGTGCCGCTGTGGGCGATCGTGGGGATCGCCGCTGCGGCACTGCTCGTGGTCCTGCTCGTGGCCTTCCTGTTCACCCGCCGGCCGCGGCGGGAGCGCACCGTCCTCCGCCTCGTCGGCGGAGGAGGAACGACCACCGTCGACCGGAGCGTGGCGGAGGAGCTGCTCGCGGCGCCGCTCGCCGATCGGGCGGACGTGCTCGCGGCCCGGCTGACGAGCCGGAGAGTCGGGCGAGGGATCGCTCTCGGCCTCGTGGTGACCCCGCGCCCCGGTGCGGCTCTGGGCGGGCTGCTCGCGGCCGTCGATGACGTGGTGCAGGAGTGGGACGCCCTCACCGGTACCCGCATGCCGCTCGTCGTGCACGTCGCCGACCGCGGGTGGCGGGAACTCTTCCGGTCGCGGCAGCGGATGCGTCGTTCGCTCGCGACGGGACGGACCGCGGCGCCGGAGGGCCGGAACGCCGCACGGACATCGACCCCGACCGTCGGGGTCGTGTGAGGAAAGGAGACGCCATGAGCGCGGAGAACAAGATCAAGGCCGCAGCCGAGAAGGTGGCGGGCAAGGCCAAGGAGGTCGTCGGCGAGGTCACCGACAACGACAAGCTCGTCGCCGAGGGCAAGGCCGAGCAGGCCAAGGGTGATGTCAGGAACGCGGCCGAGGATGTCAAGGACACGTTCACCAAGTGACGGAGGGGGAGGAGACGTCCGTGCGGGCGTCTCCTCCGCCTGCGCGCATCGGGTCGTCACGATCCGACGCGGCGCGGGCTCCGAACGCCTGGGGAACCGTGAACGAGGGGTGGGGGAATGGCAGCCGACCGCTGGGGTGAGGCGCTGGAGCAGGCTGGGGACCGCATCGTCGCCGGCCGTGCGATGGATGGGGACGTCGCCGCATTCGCGGTGCTCGTGCGCAGGTACGCGCCGATGATGAGGGCCTACACGCACAGGATGCTGAACGCATCGGCGGAGGTCGACGACATCGTGCAGGATGCGTTCGTGACCGCGTGGCAGCGGTTCGGTGAGCTGGAGGACCCCGCCAAGGTGAAGAGCTGGCTCATGCGGATCGTGAGTCGCAAGGCGGTGGACCGGCTGCGGCAGACGCGGCCGGCCCTCGACGTGGACGAGATCGACCGGCCCGCGCCGCCGCAGGCGTCGCCCGCCGCGGTCGTCGAAGCGCGAGCGGGTGTCGCGGCCCTCGGTGCCGCTCTGCGCGAGCTCCCCGAGGCCCAGCGCGAGTGCTGGGTGCTGCGGGAGCTGGGCGGCTACAGCTACGACGAGATCGCCGAGGAGCTCGGCATCCCCGTCAGCACGGTGCGCGGACTGCTGTCCCGCGCGCGACGATTCCTGATCACACGGATGGAGGCGTGGCGATGACCGATCACCACGAGGACGACCAGCTGCGCCGCCTCGGTCTCGAGCCCGCCGACCTGGACGGGCACACGATCGAGGATCTCAGCGATTACCTGGACGCTGGACGCACCCCGCGGAACCCCGCGATCGAGGAGTCTCCGGGATGCCAGCTCGCGCTCGACGCCCTGGAGAGGCTGCGCGGCCTCGGCAGCGAGCTGATGGATGACGACGCGGCCTCTGCCGCGCCGGTGGACGAGAGCTGGGTGGACCGGATCCTCAGCGGCATCGCGATGGATGCCCAGGCAGGACGCCGTATCCCGTTCGCCTCCGACGATCCGGCCGTGGAGCTGGCGATCACCGAGGGTGCCGTGCGCGGACTGGTCCGTGCCGCGGAGGAGGCCGTCCCCGGGGTTCTGGTCGGCCGGTGCCGACTGGACGGCGACGTGACCGAGCCCGGAGCGCCGGTGCGGGTGATGATCGACGCGAGCGTGCGCCTCGGCGACCCTCTCCGCAGCGTCGCCGACCGGCTGCGCGCCGAGGTGGATGTCCGGCTGCGTCGTCACACCGAGCTGCAGGTCATGGCGATCGACGTCGCGATCACCGACGTCAGGGAGGGGGCATGATGGCCGACGCCGAGCTGACGAAGGAGGAGCGCGCGGATCTCGCGATCCGGATCGAGACCGCCCTGCGCGCCTGCTCGGGTGTGCGCGGTGTGTACCGCTCCGGATCGCTCGTCTCGAACCTCGTGCGTGCGGGGGCGGCCGCCTGGGGCGTCGAGCGCGGTGCCGACCCGATCGTGTCCGTCACCGCGGCACCGGAGGGCGTGGCGGTCGAGGCCGCGATCGGGGTCGACGGGCGGGTGAGCAGCGTCGCGACGCTGCGGCACGCCCGCGAGACCGTGGATGCCGTGCTGCACGCGGACGGCCTGCGGCGCGACAGGCTCACGCTGACCGTCGCCTATGTGCAGAGCGCCGGGGAGCCGGTGCCGGGGGAGCGCCGCCGCCCGTGACGGCGGCCGGCAGCGCTCCTCACCTCACGCCAGGGCGCGGAGGCCTTCGACGAGCGGTGTCGTCGGGCGGCCGATGAGGCGACGGAGTGTGCCGTCGGTGTCTGCCAGTGCGCCGTCGCGGATACCGGCGTCGAGGGCGACGACGAAGCCGGCGGTGCCCTCATCGAGCCCGGCGGCGCGCAGCGCGGCGAGCTGCTCGTCCGCGGAGAGCGGGAGGAAGGTGACCTCGCGGCCGGTGACCTCGGTCATCGCGGCGGCAAGGTCGGCGTAGGTCCACGCGACGTCTCCGCCGAGCTCGTAGACGGCGCCGATGTGTCCATCCTCCGTGGCCACGGCCGCGGCGGCCTCGGCGTAGTCCTTCCGGCTGGCGGAGGCGACGCGGCCGTCTCCGGTGCCGGCGCTGAGGGTGCCGGTCTCGGTGGCGCGGGCGAGGTCGGCGGCGTAGTTCTCGGTGTACCAGTTGTTGCGGAGGATCACCGCGGGGAGGCCTGCGGCCGCGATGAGCTCCTCGGTGGCCTTGTGCTCGGGAGCCAGGACGAGGGCGCTCGTGGTGGCCTTCGGCGCGCTCGTGTAGATGAACTTCGACACGCCGGCGTCCTTCGCGGCGTCGATCACCGCCCGATGCTGCGCGACGCGCTGGCCCACCTCGGAGCCCGAGACGAGCACGACGGTGTCCACGCCGTCGAGCGCCGCGGCGACCGATTCCGGGTCGGTGTAGTCGAGACGGACGACGGGCACGCCGAGGTCGGCACCCTTGGCGAGGTCGCGGGCGCCGGCGCGGATCGCCTGCGGCTCGACACCGCGCTCCAGGAGGGCGGCGACGATGAGGCGGCCGAGGTGACCGGTCGAACCGGTGACGAGGATGGTCATGGGAGTCCTTTCGTAGCTGACTCCCCGGACAACCCCGATAGCCGTCGTGAGCATTCCTTTCAGCAGGTACCCACTTTTCGGTAAGGTACCCACATGACGGTGAGTTTTGCGCAGATCCGCGATTCGCAGCCGGCGCTCTTCGATCAGGGGTGCGGCACGCGCGTCGTCCTGGACCACATCATGAGCAAGTGGGGCGTTCTGGTTCTCTCATGTCTCTCCGACGGCACCCACCGCTGGGGAGAGCTGCGCCGACAGGTGGACGGCATCAGCGAGAAGATGCTCGCCTCCACCCTGCGCACGCTCACCGACGACGGCCTGGTGCACCGGGAATCGCTGCCGACGGTGCCGCCGCACGTCGAGTACAGCCTCACGCCGCTGGGGCGCGACCTGATGGAGCGGATGCTGCCCCTGATGGAGTGGGTGGCGGCGCACGCCGACGGAATGCTCGCTCGCGACTGACCCACGGAATCCTTCGCATATCCCCACACGACGCGTGGAATCCGTCGCCGAAACAAAAGGATTGACGGGATACCGCGGCCCGCCGTACTGTTCTGAGCATGGCAACGACGCCCATCCACCTTGAACGACCCGACGGCAAGGGCCTGGCTGCAGGCACCCTCGGCCTGTGGGGATCCACCGTCATCGGTCTGGCCTCCACGGCCCCCGTCTACTCGCTCGTCGCGACGCTCGGCTTCGTCGTGCTCGCGGTGGGCGCCCAAGCACCGATCGCCTTCATCATCGCCTTCGTGCCGATGCTGCTGATCGCCTTCGCCTACCGGGAGCTCAACAACGCCGTCCCCGACTGCGGCACCACCTTCACCTGGGGCACCAAGGCCTTCGGCCCCTGGGTGGGATGGATGGGCGGCTGGGGCGTCGCGGTCGCCGGCATGGTCGTGCTCGCGAACCTGGCGCAGATCGCCTCCGTCTACTTCTGGTCGCTGATCGGACAGGACCTCGAGAACAACGACTGGCGGGTCGTCGTCGTGGCCGTGCTCTTCATCGCCGCCATGACCTGGGTGAGCTGGCGCGGCGTGGAGATCGGCGAGCGCATCCAGAACGTGCTCCTCGCGATCCAGTACCTGGCGCTGGCGATCTTCGTCGTCGCCGCCCTCTGGCAGTTCTTCACCGGCGACGCCCCCGACGCCACGCCGTTCGCGTGGGAGTGGCTGAACCCGTTCGGCTTCACCGACTGGTCGGGCTTCACGGAGGCCATCCTCCTGGCGCTCTTCATCTACTGGGGGTGGGACACCTGCCTCGCCCTCAACGAGGAGACCAAGGACCCGAAGCGCATTCCCGGCCGTGCCGCGGTGCTCACCTGCGTGATCCTCCTGGTGACGTACGTCGCCGTGACGATCGCCGCGATGATGTACGCCGGACTCGGCGAGGATGGCACGGGACTCGGCAACGAGGCCAACGCCGACGACTTCTTCCTCGCCATCAAGGACGGCCTGCTCGGCCCGTTCGGGTGGGTGCTCGTGGTAGCGGTCATCATCTCGGCGATCTCGTCCACCCAGACGACGATCCTCCCGACCGCCCGCGGCACGCTCGCGATGGGCGTGTACCGCGCGCTCCCCGCGAAGTTCAAGGACGTGCACCCCGTCTACAAGACGCCGTCGTTCTCGACGATCGTCATGGGCGTGGTGGCCTCTCTCTACTACGTGGGCATGACCCTCATCAGCGACAACATCCTCCAGGACTCGATCCTGTCGCTCGGACTCGCGATCGCGTTCTACTACGCGATCACCGGCTTCGCCTGCGTCTGGTACTTCCGCGCCGATCTGCGGCGCTCTGCTCGCGACCTGTTCTTCAAGGGGATCTTCCCGCTGGTCGGCGCCCTGCTGCTCACCGGGGCGTTCGTCCAGTCGGCGATCGACATGTGGGACGTCGACTACGGCTACACCGTGCTCTTCGGCATCGGCGGGACGTTCGTGATCGGCATCGGGTCGCTGGCGATCGGTCTGGTCCTGATGTTCCTCTGGTATCTCTTCCCGCGGTCGAAGCGGTTCTTCCGGGGCGAGAGCCTGAACCGGGAGACCCAGGTGATGGTTCCCGAGGAGCCGGGCGCGCTGATCCGATCGGTCGACGGCGGCATCTGACGCACGGGGTGCGCACGCGGCTGTCCTAGGCTGGCCTCGTGCGCATCCGGCTCGACATCGCCTACGACGGCACCCATTTCCGCGGGTGGGCCACGCAGCCCACGCTCCGCACGGTGCAGGGGACGCTGGAGGCGGCGCTCGCCCGGATCGTCGGCTCCGACGTGCGGTTCGTCGTCGCCGGGCGGACGGACGCCGGCGTGCATGCGAGCGGACAGGTCGCGCACGTGGATCTCGACGAGGCGCAGTGGGCGCGGATCGAGGCGCGCCACGGCCGCGCCGCCGAGGACCCGGCCGGCAGCATCGCGGCGCGCATGCGCGGGGTGCTCGGCGCCTACCCCGACGTGACGGTCACCCGGTCCTCGCTCGCCCCCGAGGGGTTCGACGCGCGATTCTCGGCCGTCTGGCGCCGCTACCGCTACCGGCTCGCCGACGACCTCGCCGGATACGACCCGCTGCGGCGGCTCGACACCACCACCATCCGGGGGCGGCTGGACGCGGAGGCGATGGACGCCGCGGCGCAGACGCTCATCGGCCTCCACGACTTCGCCGCCTACTGCAAACCCCGTGAGGAGGCCACGACCATCCGTACGCTGCTCGATTACCGGTGGCAGCGGGACGCGGACGGGGTGCTCGTCGCGGAGGTCAAGGCCGACGCGTTCTGCCACAGCATGGTGCGGGCCCTCGTCGGCGCCTGTGCGGCTGTGGGGGAGGGGCGCCTGGACGTCGGCGATCTCGTCGTGCTCCGCGATGCGCTCACGCGGACGAGTGAGTTCAAGGTCCTCGCCGCCCGCGGGCTGACCCTCACGGAGGTCGGCTACCCGGCAGAGGAGCTCCTGGCCACCAGAGCCGCCCAGACCAGGGCCCGACGCGACCGCGAGAGCGACTGATCGCCGGGATCGGGAGCCGGGGCACAGATGGGGCGGGTAGCGTGGGGACGATCATGAAGGTCATCTCCTACAACCTGCGCAAGCACCGCGCCGCCGGCGAGCTCGCGGCGCTCGTCGATGAGCATGATCCCGACATCCTCTGCCTCCAGGAGTGCGATGTCCCGGAGCTTCCGGATCGGATCGGCGGTCTCGTGCTGGCGGACGCGACGCAGGGCAACAGGCTCGGCCTCGCCCTCTTCTATCGCGAGAGCACCTATCGTCTGCTCGGCATCCGCACCCTCGGCCTGAAGAAGTCGCTGCATGACCGCATCGCCAAACCCGCGCATGAGCGCGTCCTCGGCGCCCGCCTGCGCGACATCGACGACGGCGGCGAGTTCATCGTGGCGTCATTCCACGCCGCGCCCCTGACGGCGTTGAACTCACTGCGCCGGCACCAGATCCGCGCGGCGCTCGCCGAGCTCGCGACGCTCGGCGAGGGGCTGCCGCAGCTCATGGTGGGGGACTACAACTACCCCGTCTTCAAGGAGAACCTCGGTCAGGCGGTGCGCGATCAGGGATACGCGCTGTCCCTCAGCGACGACCACACCTACACGCGGTACCGGGTCTTCCGCGGGCACTACGACTTCGCGACCTCGTCCGGCTTCGAGATCGAGCGCATCACCACGCTGCCGCAGCGCTCCAGCGACCACCGCCCGATCCTCGTGACGGTCCGTCCGAACTGACACCCGTGCCGGGCGGGTTTGGGGAATGCCGTTCCGGTGGCGTATGCTGACTCTTTGGTGCCCTTCCCTGCCTGCGGGGAAGATGCACATCCGAACGTGAGCCCTCCACTGGCGTGTTCCTCCCCGTAGGGAACGAACCACCCCGGAGTGGGATTCACGAACACCTCCGTTCGACAAGAAAGCAGCACTATCGTGACGCGCACTTACACCCCCAAGGCTGGCGAAGTCCAGCGCGACTGGGTCGTCATCGACGCCACCGACGTCGTTCTCGGCCGCCTGGCCTCGCACGCGGCGACGCTTCTGCGTGGCAAGCACAAGCCGACCTTCGCCAACCACATCGACTCGGGTGACTTCGTCATCATCGTGAACGCCGACAAGGTCGCGCTCACCGGTCAGAAGCTCCAGAAGAAGCTGGCCTACCGCCACTCCGGCTACCCGGGCGGCCTGAAGTCGGTCACCTACGCCGAGCTTCTCGAGAAGAACCCGGTCCGCGCCGTGGAGAAGGCCATCCGTGGCATGCTCCCGAAGAACAGCCTGGGCCGCCAGCAGCTGTCGAAGCTGAAGGTGTACACCGGTGCCGAGCACCCGCACGCCGCGCAGCAGCCCCAGCCGTACACCCTCGACCAGGTCGCCCAGTAAGCGCCGTACAGACTAAGGACATACTCGTGGCTGACATCCAGGACTCCACCGAAAACCTCCAGAACTTCTCGACGTCGACCCCGGAGACCGACGCGGTCGAGGCGGCTCCCCGCCCCGTGCTGAGCGTCCCCGGCGCCGCTGTCGGCCGTCGCAAGCAGGCCATCGCCCGCGTGCGTCTGGTCCCCGGCTCGGGCACCATCACGGTCAACGGCCGTACGCTCGAGGACTACTTCCCGAACAAGCTGCACCAGCAGCTGATCAACGACCCGTTCACCGCGCTGAACCTCGCCGGTGCGTACGACGTGATCGCCCGCATCTCGGGTGGTGGCGACTCCGGCCAGGCCGGCGCCCTGCGTCTCGGCATCGCGCGTGCCCTCAACGGCATCGACGCGGAGAACAACCGTCCGACCCTGAAGAAGGCCGGCTTCCTCTCGCGCGACGCTCGCGTCAAGGAGCGCAAGAAGGCCGGACTCAAGAAGGCCCGTAAGGCGCCTCAGTACTCGAAGCGTTAAGGTCCACTGCTCCGATGCCGATCTTTGGCACGGACGGCGTGCGAGGACTCGCCAATGGCATCCTCACCGCCGACCTGGCGCTCACCCTGGCCCAGGCGACTGCTGTCGTCCTGGGCCAGGGCCGTACGGCGGAGGCTCGCAAAGCCGAAGGCAAGCGACTCACCGCCGTCGTCGCCCGTGACCCCCGGGTCTCCGGGCACTTCCTGACCGCTGCCGTCGCCGCGGGCCTCGCCTCTTCCGGAGTCGACGTCCTCGAGGCCGGGGTCATCCCCACGCCGGCTCTGGCGTTCCTCGTGGCGGATCGCGATGCGGACTTCGGCGTGATGATCTCCGCCTCGCACAATGCGGCGCCCGACAACGGGATCAAGATCTTCGCCCGCGGCGGACGCAAGCTCCCCGACGTCGTCGAGCAGCGCATCGAGGAAGCCATGCATGGCGAGATGCTGCGCCCGACCGGTGCCGGCGTCGGTCGCATCGACCGTTTCTCCGATGCGGAGGACCGCTACGTCGTCCACCTGCTCGGCTCGCTGCCGCACCGCCTCGAGGGCGTTCACGTCGTGCTCGACTGCGCCCATGGCGCCGCTTCCGGGGTGTCTCCCGAGACGTTCCGCGACGCCGGCGCCGAGGTCACCGTGATCGGTGCCGACCCCGACGGCTGGAACATCAACGACGGCGTAGGCTCCACCCACCTCGACAACCTGGCCGAAGCCGTCGTCCGGCTCGGCGCCGACGTGGGCATCGCCCATGACGGCGACGCCGACCGCTGCCTCGCGGTGGACGCGCAGGGCAACGTCGTGGACGGCGATCAGATCATGGCGATCCTGGCGCTGTCGATGAAGGAGCGCGGCCGTCTCACCGACGACACGCTCGTCGCGACGGTCATGAGCAATCTGGGTCTGCACGTCGCGATGCGCGAGCACGGCATCACAGTGCGCCAGACGGCCGTCGGCGACCGCTACGTGCTCGAGGACATGAACGAGGGCGGGTACGCGCTCGGCGGCGAGCAGTCCGGACACGTCATCATGAGCGAGTACGCGACCACGGGGGACGGCCTGCTCACAGGTCTCCATCTCGTGGCCGAGATGGCGCGGCAGGGCAAGTCCCTCGCAGAGCTCGCATCGGTCATGACGGTCTACCCGCAGCTGCTGATCAACGTCCGCGACGTCGACAAGGATCGCGTCGCCGAGGACGAGGTCGTGCAGCAGGCGGTGCGCGATGTCGAGGCTGAACTCGGCGACACCGGGCGCGTGCTGCTGCGCAAGTCCGGCACCGAGCCGCTCGTGCGGGTCATGGTCGAGGCCGCCGACTCCGAGTCGGCCCGGACCTATGCGGAACGTCTCGCGGCGGTCGTGCAGGAGCGCCTCGCGCTCTAGGACCGCCGTCTCCGAACCGGTCGGTCGCCTCGGCGGCCGGCCGGTTCGTCGTCTCCGGAGGCCGCGTTCAGCGGGCGGCGCAGAGGCGGCTCGTGGTCCCCTCGGCCAGCGTCGCCGTGGGGCAGTCATCGAGGGCCAGTCGCGGTGCCTCGGTCATCGACGGCGCATCCTGCAGGCCGAGATGCGCGCCGGTGAGCACCACCAGCGGCACCGCCCAGCCCCAGCGCTCCGCGGCGACCCATTCGACGTCGTTCTCCTCGACCCAGGCCCGCAGCGGCTCCACGTCGGCGCGCTGCGCGGCGAGCGTCAGCCCGGGGGACGTGACGGTGCCTGCGAGGTGCAGCACCGCGCCCGCCGCGACGATCATCGCGACCAGGGCCGCCGCGACGGTCCCGCCGAGCCGCCACGCGCGTCGCTCGGGAAGCCGCGCGACCGCCCAGACCGCGACGGCGGCGAGGACCGGGAAGAAGGCGAGGATCCCCGGCGCGGGATGCCGGACCCACAGCGGCAGACGCGAGGCGGTCGCCCACCAGGTCACGAAGGCGAGGGCGCCGACGACGGCCGCGAGAGCGTAGGCGATGACCACACGTTCCTCTTCCGTCGCGATGCGCCAGCGACGGGCGACGCCGAGCGTCACCAGAGCGAGGGTGAGGACAGCGCCGAGGAGCGCGACGGCGGGCGGCAGCGACCAGGAGTCGGCGAGCGTGCCGAGCTTCTGCAGCACCGTCGTCGCGGCGTCGGCCTGGCCGCCGCTGCGCACGAAGCGGACGAACGCGCGCAGGTGCTCCACGAATCCGGCCGGGCCGAGAGCGAGGAGCGCCCCCAGCTCGAACAGGGCCGTCGGCACCGCCGAGAGGAGGAGCGGCAGCCACGCGCGGCGCAGGGCGTCGCGGACGCGTGCCCATCCGCGGCCATCGGCGAGGACCCACAGCGCGACGGCGTAGGCAGGGAGGGCGAGCGCGGCGATGAGCTTGGCCTGCACTGCGAGACCGACGAGAAGGCCCGCGAGCCAGGCCCGTCGCGGGAGCACGGCGAGAGCCCAGACCAGGAGCGCCGCGGCGGGGATCTCGCCCAGCAGGTCGGCAGGCCCCTCGATGGGGGAGACGCCGGCGCCGGCGGTGAACGCCAGGGGGACCGCGACGGCGAGAAGTGCCGCCCACCGCCCGCCGATACGACGGCCGAGGACCGCGAGTCCAGCGAGGAGCAGCAGCCAGAAGGCGAGCGGCACGAGTCGGGCCGCCAGCACCGGGTCCATGCCGGTCGCCAGGAGCGCCGCGACTGGGAGGAGCACGACGGGCCCCGTGGAGATGCGGGGGTCGAACGGAGTGATCGTCGAGCCGGACAGGGCGCCGTCACTGGCGTATCCGAGCCCGGCGAGGAGGTTGCGGGGCACGGTCAGATTGAACGCCTCGTCCTCCCAGAAACGGGACACCGTGAGGCTGTGCCAGGCGAGGACGACGTGGCCGATCACGAGGGCGGCGGCCGCCACCCAGAAGAGGGCCGTGCGCAGCCGGCTCATCGGCGCACGGGCTCCGGACGACGGACGGCGCGGAGCGGAGCGGACGGACGCAGCGAGAGGAGCCAGGCCTCGCTGAGGGCGGATCGCACGAAGACGCGCAGGCGCTTCGGTGGCAGGGGGAGCCCGCCGCCACGGCCCCACATGGTGCCGGTGCTGGAGGCACCGCGGCGCGGGATGCTGGCGACCCGGACGTACCGCACGCGGAATCCGCCGCGGGCCTCGGCGAGCGAGAAGTGTACGTGCGGCACCGTTGCGTCCGCGGGCACCGCCTCGACCAGGACTCGCAGAGCCTCGGGACGGTAGGCGCGCAGGGGCGTGTTCACGTCCGGGATGCGGCGACCCGCTGCGACGGCGATGAGGAGGCCGACCGCGCCGGTGAGCGTCTTGCGGTACCAGGGATCGGTGCGTCCGTCGCGCACGCCGTGCACGACGTCGGCCTGCTCGTCGGTGAGCGCACGCAGCAGCCGGGGGAAGTCGGCGCCGTGGAACTGCCCGTCACCGTCGACGTGCACGAGCGCGTCCGGGTCTGCGGCGAGTCCGGCGCGATAGGCCGCGAGGGCGGTCGGCCCGTGTCCGCGGTTGGTCGCCTGCACGACGACGGTGGCGTCGGCGACGTCGTCGAACACGGTCGCGGTGGCGTCCGTCGAACGATCGTCGGCGATGTGGAAGGAGACCTCGTCGGCCAGAGGCTCGACCGCCGACCGGATCTCGTCGATGAAGCCCCGGATGCCCTCCACCTCGTTGTAGGCGGGCATGACGATGGCGAGGTGGCGGAGAGTCACGGAGTCCTTGCGGTGGCGGGCTGCAGAGGTGTCAGCCAGTAGCCTAGTTGAGCCATGAATCCTCCCTCCCGACTGCGTCGCCTCGCCGGCGTGGGCAGCCGCTTCCTCGTGGTCGGGGCGCTGAGCACCCTGATCGAGGTCGGCGTCTTCAACCTCCTCGTCTACGCCTGGGGGTGGGACGTCGTCGCCGCGAAGATCGTGGCCTCGCTCGTCGCCCTCATCAACGCGTACATCGGCAACCGCGAGTGGACCTTCCGCCACCGCGATCGCCGGGGACGGGCCGCGGAGGTCGCCCTGTTCCTCGCGACCAACGCCGTGTGCACCGCGCTCGGGGCCGCGCTCGTGTGGGTCGGCGTCGAAGCGGTCGGCGGCATCCTCGGCCGCACGCCCGGAGCCGTGGCGGTCAACCTCGTGAACCTCGTCAGCATCGTCATCGTCGTGCTGCTGCGCTTCGTGCTCTACCACTCGATCGTCTTCCGGGTCGCGTCGCCGAAGGCCTGAGCGGCCGACGGGGTCGGCGTCAGGCGGTCGCCTTCGCTCGTCCCCGACGAGGACGAGCGTCGGACCTCTTCAACTGGATAGGGTCTTGCTCGATCGGGGTGGTCGCGCCGTAGGTATAAGCGCCGTAACCGTAGCTGTCCGGGCCCTTCGTCGGAAGCATGGTCACGACGGTGCCGAGCATAGCCACGCCGGCTGTCTCGAGAGCACGGATCGCGCCCGCGAGCTCCTGCTTCTTCGTCTTGCCGGACGCGGCCACCAGGATCACCCCGCTCGTCTTCTTGCCGATCACCGCGGCGTCTGTCACGGGCAGGAGCGGGGGAGCGTCGATAAGAACGTAGTCGAAGTACTCCGTCATCGACGACAGCAACTGGTCCATCGCTGACGATCCGAGCAGCTCGCTCGGGTTCGGCGGAACCGGGCCGCTGGGCAGCACGTACAGCTGGTTCGGCCCCCACTTCTGCAGAGCATCGGCGAGGTCGACACGCCCGATGAGGACGGTCGTCAGACCGACCCCTCCCTCTATTCCCATGTAGTCAGCGATGCGGGGGAGGCGCAGGTCGCCGTCGATCAGGGCGACCCTGACCCCGGTCTCCGCGAGGGCGATCGCAAGGTTTGCTGTCGTCGTCGACTTGCCCTCGCCCGGTCCGGAGCTTGAGACGACGATCGCGCGCGGGCCCGAGTCCACGCGGAGGAACTGCAGGTTGGTGCGAAGCGTGCGGAAGGATTCCGACCGCGGGCTGCGTGGGTCGGCGTGCACGATCAGCGGCCGTTTCTGGGCCTCGGGGTCGAAGGCGATGCCGCCCAACATGGGGCGATCCGTAATCTGCTCGATGTCGTGGAGCGTGTGGATGCGCACGTCGAGGAGCTGCCGCAACACGGCTACGGCCACCCCGGCGCCGAGACCGAGCAGACCTCCGAGAAGGGTGAGCAGTGGAACATTCGGGCTGGAGGGGCGGGTCGGAGCGGTCGCCGGGTCCGTGACGGTGATGCTCACCGGACTCGTCGCTCCCTCGGCGATCGGCTTCTCCAGCGTGTTCTGCACGGCGGCGGCGAAGCTGATCGCCGTCTGGTTCGCGATCTGCGCCGACCGCTGAGGGTCGGTGTCCGTCGCGGTGATGTTGATCGTGACCGTGTTCAGAGGGGTCGTCGCCGTCACCTGAGAGGCGAGACCGGTGACGGTCGTATCGAGATCCAGCTCGTCGATCACCGGTTGCAGGACCAGTTCCGTGCCGATCACATCGACGTAGGTCGTGACCATCTGCCGCGCGAACGTCGTGCCCTGGACGAGATCGCCGGTGGCGGCGCCCTCGCTGCGGACGGAGACGTACAGCTGTGTGGACGCCACGTACCTCGGCGGCTGCGTGAGGGCGTACGCAGCCCCGGCGAGCAGGCCGATGAGCAGCAGCACGAGCATGATGATCCAGTTCCTGTGCAGGATGCGCAGGTAATCGCGAAGTTCCACGCGGGAGATCTCCTGAAGTTTGTGGGGGAGAATGCGGTCATTCTCGCATAGCGGGGCGGGCGGGTGAGTTCTCAGCGCAGGAACTTCGCGCGTCGTTTCCTCGACGCTAGGAATCGTGCGGGGTTGGTCGTGGGCAGCATTGTGATGACCGTGCCGAGAATCGTGGCCCCGACTTTGTCGATGCTGTCGATGGCTGCACGGAGCCGTGGACTCGTCGTCTTGCCGGCGGCGACCACGAGGAGGGCGCCGTTGGACTGGCCGGCGAGAACGGCGGCATCCGTGACGAGCAGGACGGGCGGCGCGTCGATGATGACGATGTCGAATGCGACGCGGAGATCGGCAAGCAGGGAGGACATCGCGGTGGATCCCAGGAGCTCCGCCGGGTTCGGAGGGATGGTGCCGGCGGGAAGCACGAAGAGCGCGCCGCGGCCCCAGCGCTGGAGCGCATCGCTCGCGGCGATGCGCCCGGCGAGGACATCAGTGAGCCCGACTCCTCCCTCGATCGCGAAGTAGTCCGCTACGCGCGGCATGCGCAGGTCGCCGTCCACCAGCGCGACCTTCGATCCGGACTGGGCGAACGCGATCGCGAGGTTCGCGGCGGTCGTCGATTTCCCGTCTCCGGGCCCCGCGCTGGTGATGACGACGACTGGCGTCGAACCGCCTGCGGCGAGGAATTCGACGTTTGTACGAAGGGCGCGGAAGCCCTCCGCCCGTGGATCCCGCGAATCCGCAGCAACCACCAGGGGTTGCTGCGGGGCCTTCGGGTCGAAGGCGATACCACCGAGGACCGGCACCGAGGTCGAGCGCTCCACGTCGTCGATGGATCGCACGCGGGTATCGATTGCGGCGCGGAGCGCGGTCAGGGCGAATCCTCCCGCTATGCCGACAATCCCCCCGATCGTCATCGAGGTCGTGACGTTCGGGGCGACCGGGGCCACCGGCACCTGTGCCACCTGCAAGGTATCGATGCGGATGGGGCTCACCGAGTCATCGGCGCGCTTCTCCAGCTGTTCGACGACGACTGTCGCGAAGCTCTCTCCGATCGCATTGGCTACTCGGGCGGATTGACTCGGGTTCCCGTCGGAGACGGTCACAGAGATGGCCAGGCTGTTCAGTTCGGCGGAAGCTCTGACGTTCTCCGCCAACTGCGCCGGACGGAGATCCAGGCCGAGGTCGTCGATGACGGGCTGGAGGACGAGGGCACTGGGCACGAGCGCGACGTAGCTCGATACTGCTTGCTGGGCGTAGGTGCGACCGAGGTTCAGGTCGGTGGAACTTCCCGAAGGGGACTGCGCCGACACGAACAACGTGGTCGTCGCGTCATAGCGCGGCGCGGCATTCAGGGCGACGAAGGTTCCGCCTGCGAGGCCGATGAGGGCAGCGGAGAGGAGCAGCACCGCATTGCGTCGCAGGATGCGCACGTAATCGTGGATTTCCATCGTCTCCCGAACATGACCGCTTCGTCGTTCGACGCCGGTAGTAGTGTTTCTCGAGACTATCCTCCCCACGCCTCTCTCGTACGGAAGCCGTCTCATGAGCACGCTCGACGATCTCTTCGCGGGCGATCGCCGCACGCCGAGTCCTGCGCGCGATCACGGCGCGACGGCCTTCAGCGCGAAGCTGGAGCACTTGGTCGGGGAGCCGCGGAGGGAATCCCCGAGCGTTCACGGCGACGCGGAGACGCTGCGGCTGCGAGAGATGGTCGCCGCTCCTCTGGTCGCCGGTGCAGCGGACGGCGGCTCGCCCCCGCGCGCTTCGACCGCGCCATTGCGCCGAGGGCGAGGGCGCAGGTTGCGCATCGACCCTGTCAACGCCATCGCCGCGGCCCTGGCTGTTGCGGCCGTTGTGGGAGCCGCGGGTTTCGCGGGCATCAAGGGGGCCAGCGCGTCGCCAGCCGAGACGGCGGCGGAGGCCCTGCGGGAAGACAAGGCGGCTCTCGCCAGCGCCGAGCAGGGGCTGGAGGCCGCCGCAGGGCGCCTCGATGCGCAGACGTCATCGGAGAACGAGATGGCCGCCGCCACACGGGCGGCGCTCGTCGAACTCGACGGAACCATCGTGGATCCGGTGGCACGCGACGCGGCGGTCGCGGCGGCCGACGCCTACATCGGCGCGTTGCGGACATTGGAGCCGCCTGCGCTGCCGCAACCGAGTCCGCCGTCGCCGGTGGACACCGGTTCCCTTCCCGAAGTCGCAGCGGCCATCGACGATGTGCGGGCGCGGGCGGATCTGGTCGACGAGGCACTCACGCAGGTCCGTCTGCTCCGGGCCACCGCGGAATCGCACCGCTCACCGTTCATCCAGGCCCTGAGCTCCTTCGCCGTCGGCTTCACCGACCGCGCTGAAAGTGAGGTCCGGGCGAATCCAGCGGCCGCCCTGGAGTTCCGCGACGCCGTCACCGCGGCGGGTGTGCGCGTCTCGACCGCGCCGCTGCACGAGCCCGACGGACAGGAAGCCCTCATCGCGTATGAGGAGGCGGTCTGGGCTCTTCGCGCCGACGACCGCCGCGAGCGCCTCGAGGTCGAACAGGCGCAACGCGCACAGAGGGATCAGGGCGCCGAGGAGCAGGTGACGGACCCCAGCACGCCGCCGGAGGACGAGACGGCCCCCGAGAGCGGAACCGAACCGCAGCCGTGATCGGCGCTCGCGGGCAACCGAGGGTCAGCTCTCGGCGACGGCGAGACGGACCACACGTACGACCTGGGCGACCGCCGGAACGAGCTGCCGTCCGGATCGCTCGTATGTCGCCTGTGACTGTCGATACGGATCGACGATGTCGTCGTCCTCGGGGCTGAGCGCCGGCGGCGCCATGCCGCGACGGCCCGCGACGGCGGCGACGGCGGCGCGGAGCTTCGAGGACGGATCGGTGTGGTGTGAGGCCGCCTCTCGAAGCTCGCCGTCGGAGGCGTCGGCGGCCAATCGAGCGAACTCCCGAAGCGTGAAAGCCGCTCGCAGGCGGACCGGTGCCAGCTCCACGACGGACCGGCGGTGTTCCCGTGACATCCCCAGGATGAGGTCCGGTGTTTCCAGGAGGGAGGCGGTGAGCTGACGGGACCGGTGCGCCGTTGCGACGTCGAGGGCGACCCCGTACCGAGTGGCGAGGGTGACCGCCTCCTCCGGCATGACCGCGCCGACGATGCTCCGGGTGCCCGCGCTGGTGATGGTCCCCGGAAGATCGGCCAGACCGGCGCGGATCAGCTGTTCGGCCAGCGGAGAGCGGCAGATGTTGCCGGTGCAGATGGTGGTGATCTCGAACACGGGAGCCTTTCGTGGCGGTCGTGGTCAGCGTAGCCGCGTTCCGTAGCGGCCTCGGTCCTCGCCGGAGGTCGAACCGATGTATGGGTAGGCTGTGCCTCAACTGAACACACCACGCGAGGGGGCAGCGCGAGCGTTGGGAATTCGAGGAGCGGGGGGTCAAGTTTGAGTCCTGAGGGTGTCGCCATGGCGCCCGAGCGGCGTCGTGCGCTCGCCGCGGCTCTGGACGCCGGCGCGTGGGCGCTGGGAATCGTCGCCGCCGTGGTGCTGCGTTTCGAGTTCGCCATGACGGCGGCGACCTGGGTGGCGACGTTGGCGCTCGGGCTCGTCGCCGCGGCACTGCACGTCCTGCTCGGGCTCCAGTTCGCGCTCTACCGCGGGCGGCTGAGCTACGGCTCGTTCGACGAGGTTCGCGCGCTCGGGTTGGTCGTGATGGGGGAGTCGATCCTGCTCGGAATCCTCGTGATCCTGTTCGGCAACGCGGTCGGGATCCCGCGGGGCACGGTGTTCCTCGCCTTCCCCTTCGTGCTCCTCTTGATGTTCGGCGTCCGCTACCTCACCCGCTTGCTCTCGGAGCGGACGCGTAAGCCCGGCGATGAGGCAGAGCCGGCCATCATCGTGGGCGCGGGGTACCTCGGCGACAACGTGCTGCGAAGCATCCTCACCGACCCCGCATCGCCGATCCGGCCGGTGGGACTCCTCGATGACGACCCCGCGAAGAAGCACCTGCGCCTGCGGGGGGTGCCCGTGATCGGCACGACGAGCGACCTCGCGGAGGCCGCCGCGAGGACGGGAGCGACAACGCTCGTGATCGCCGTGGCGCGTGCCGACGGCGCGCTGCTGCGCGAGCTCACAGACCGCGCGGAGGCGGCAGGCATGAGCGTTTCCGTGACCCCGAGCCTCACGCAGATCCGCTCCGGCGAGGGATCGCCGGCCGACCTCCGTGACGTCAGCATCGAGGACCTCATCGGGCGCCACCCGGTGGACACGAACGTCGAGCTCATCGCCGGCTACATCACCGGCAGACGCGTGCTCGTCACGGGGGCCGGCGGTTCGATCGGCTCGGAACTGTGCCGGCAGCTCGCGAAGTTCGGCCCCAGCGAACTCACCATGCTCGACCGTGACGAGACCGGCCTCCAGCTCGCGCAGATCCGCACCGCTGGACATGGTCTTCTCGACACGAAGGATGTCGTCCTCGCAGACATCAGGGAACCCGAGATCCTCCGCCGCGTCTTCTCCGAGCGGTGTCCGGAAGTTGTCTTCCACGCCGCGGCACTCAAGCATCTCCCGATGCTCGAGCAGTACCCGGACGAGGCGTGGAAGACCAACGTGCTGGGGACACTCAACGTCGTGCAAGCGGCCCGCGAATGCGGTGTGGCGACATTCGTCAACATCTCAACCGACAAGGCGGCCAACCCGACGAGCGTTCTGGGCCATTCCAAGCGTCTCGCCGAGAAGATCACTGCCTGGGCCGGAGCGGAGACGCGGATGCGCTATCTCTCCGTTCGATTCGGCAACGTGATCGGCAGCCGGGGCTCCATGCTGCCGACCTTTCAGGCGCTCATCGACTCCGGTGGGCCACTGACCGTCACGCACCCTGACGTCACGCGCTACTTCATGACGATCCCCGAGGCCTGCCAGCTCGTCATCCAGGCTGGCGCGGTGGGGCGGTCCGGCGAGGTGCTGATCCTGGACATGGGAGAGCCGGTGTCGATCCTTGACGTGGCCAAGCGGATGATCGCGATGTCCGGCAAAGCGGTCGAGATCGTGTTCACGGGACTCCGGGATGGCGAGAAGCTGCACGAAGAGCTCGTCGGAGATCGCGAGAGCCTCGAGCGGCCCTTCCACCCCAAGGTGTCGCACACGCGTGCTGACCCCCTCGCACCGGACCGTCTGGACCGCGCCGGGTGGTACTCCCGGATGGGGGCCACGCCTCCGCCGGTTGACGCCACGTCGGTCACGCCGATGCCACTCGTCGACACGGAGGGCGCTCCATGAGCAAACGAATTCACATGTCGTCGCCCGACATCGGCGAGGCGGAGCACGAGGCGGTCCTCGCCGCCATGAGGTCGGGCTGGATCGCTCCTCTCGGCCCCGACGTCGATGCGTTCGAACGAGAGCTGGCTGCGCGAGTCGGCGTCGCGCACGGCGTCGCGCTGAGTTCCGGTACCGCGGCGCTGCACCTGGGGCTGATCGTGCTCGGAGCGGGGCCAGGCACAGTGGTCCCGACCTCGACCATGACTTTCGCAGCCACCACGAACGCGATCACGTACACGGGGGCGGAGCCGTACTTCATCGACGCCGACCCGGCGACCGGGAATATGGAACCGGAACTGCTGCGAACGGTTCTTCACGAACTCCGTGCCTCGGGCGCCACCGTGCCGGCGATCGTCCCGGTCGACCTGCTGGGAAAAGCGGTCGACTACACCGCCATCCTCGCGATCGCCGCCGAGTTCGAAGTGCCCGTGCTCGCGGACGCCGCGGAGTCACTGGGAGCCACCCATGGCGGACGAGCGGCGGGCAGCTTCGGATCGGCGTCAGCGGTGTCGTTCAACGGCAACAAGATCATGACCACCTCCGGCGGGGGGATGCTTCTCACCGATGACGGCCAGATCGCCCGTCGCGTGCGCTACCTCGCCACTCAGGCTCGCCAGCCCGTTGTCCACTACGAGCACACCGACATCGGCTACAACTATCGCCTCAGCAACCTGCTCGCGGCGCTCGGCCGCGCACAGCTCAGGCGCCTGGACGAGATGATTGGTCGGCGCCGGGAGATGAGAGCGGCGTACAAGACCCTCTTCTCGGACGTCCGGGGCGTCGAGGTCTTCGGCGCGGCGGGCGACGAGGCGGACAACGCTTGGCTCACTTCGATCCTCGTCGATGCCGATGAGACGGGGTGGACGCCTGCCGAGCTTTCCACCTACCTCAGCGGTGATGACATCGAGACGCGTCCGCTGTGGAAGCCGATGCACGCGCAGCCCGTGTTCGCCGGGGCACGGGGAATCATCACCGGAGCGGCGGACGAGCTCTTCCGCCGCGGGCTCACGCTGCCCAGCGGCTCCGCCCTGACGGATGAGCAGCGAGAGCGCGTGCTCACCCGGATCGGCGGGTTCCTGGACGGGAAGCGATGATGGCTGTCCGGGTTGCGTCTTCCTACGACCCGGTGAAGCGAACGTTCGACGTCCTGGGCGCTGCCATCGGCCTCGTTCTCCTGCTGCCGGTGATCGCCGTCACCGCGATCTGTGTCGCGATCGATGTCGGCCGACCGGTGATCTTCGCGCAGCCGCGTCCCGGCCGCCATGGTCGGATCTTCACGCTCTACAAGTTCCGCTCCATGCGCAGCGTCGATGACAGGCACCGCTTGGTCACGGACGAACAGCGCGTGACCAGGTTCGGGCGCGTTCTCCGCGGATCGAGTCTCGACGAGCTGCCGTCGCTGTGGAACGTGTTACGAGGGGAGATGAGCGTCGTCGGTCCGAGACCCCTGCTTGTCGAGTACCTCGACCGCTACACGCCGGAGCAGGCTCGGCGGCATGAGGTGCGCCCGGGGCTCACCGGCCTCGCGCAGGTCGCGGGCCGGAACGCCGTGAGCTGGGAGCGTCGCTTCGCGCTCGACGTGGCCTACGTCGATGCCCGAAGCCTGGGCCTCGATGCCCGTATCCTCGCGCGTACCGTGGGTCTCGTGCTCCGACGCGAGGGGATCACGCCCCCCGGCTCGGTCAGCGCGCACACATTCGAAGGAACCGGTCACCCATGAGCACTTCCCCGATCTCGCTGGTCATCATCGGAGCAGGGGGCTTCGGGCGTGAGGCCCTGGACACCTACCTCGCTGCGAAGGCCGTTGGACTGATCGACATCGACCTACTCGGAGTCGTGGACGATGCGATCACGGACGGGGATGCGGCGAAGCTCGACCGCCTCGGCGTGACCTACCTCGGTACGCGGGAGAAGCTCGCCGCACAGACGAAGGTGCGGCTCGCCGTGGCCATCGGGGACCCCCGCGTCCGGGGCAGAGTGACGGCGGAGTGCCTCTCCCTGGGGTACGAGCTGCAATCCCTCGTGCACCCTACGGCCGTCATCGGGTCACTCACCACTGTGGGCCCCGGAAGTATCGTCTGTGCGGGGGTCCTCGTCTCCACCTCAGTGCGCCTTGGTCGTGGCGTACACCTGAATCCCGGGGCCACTGTAGGCCACGATACGACGCTCGAGGACGACGTCTCGATCAATCCGCGAGCCGTCATCTCGGGGAATGTCCTCGTCGGACGGGAGGCGCTCGTCGGTGCCGGGGCTGTGGTGCTGCAGGGCCTCGAGGTCGGGGCGGGCGCGACGGTCGGCGCCGGTGCCTGTGTCACTCGCGACGTCGATGCCGGACGGATCGTGAAGGGAGTGCCGGCCCGATGACGCGGACGGTCGCCATCGTCCTGAAGACCGCAGCAGGGGGGCTCTGGATCCTCCCGCAGGTACGCGCGTTGCGCGAAGCGGGTGCGCGTGTGACTGTGTTCATCCCCGATGCGCCTGGTCGCCTCGGTGACCGGCTCGCCGAGATGGCTGCCGACGACGACGGCGTCGTGGTGCGGCGGACCCGCTATCAGTTCGGGCTTCTGCCGAAGCCGGCGAACATCCGCGACTTCCTCTCCTTCGCTCGCGACCTGCGTTCTCTCCGTCCGGACGCGGTGCTCTACCATCTGTACGCCAGCGCCCTGGCGACGCGAACGGCCCTGCTTGGTCGTCGGACGAGGGCGGTGCACATGGTCGCCGGTCCTCTGCATTTGGAGACCCCCGTGATCCGACTTGCGGAGAGGGTGCTGCACCGTGCGGACGACGTCATCGTCTGCGGGTCGGACGACACCCTGCGCCGGTACGCCGAGGTGGTCTCCGGTGCCGACAAGCTCGTGAGCATCCCCTACGGCGTAGACACGCGGGTCTTCATGCCACCGCAGGGTGGAGACCAGCCGATGGCGGACGAGCCCCGCCGCGCGGGCTCGTCTTTCGAGGTCATCATGGTCGCGTTCGTGTATGCCCCCAAACGTCTCGTGCATCGTGGACATGGCATCAAGGGACATGCGGAACTCCTGCAGGCGTGGGCGGCATTCGTGCGCGACCACGAGGACGCGCACCTGACAATCGTTGGCGGCGGGTTCCGTCCTGAGGGGGAGCTCTATCGCCGCCAGCTCGTCGATACCCTTCCCCGTTCGCTCGAGGAGCTGCGCGTCACGTGGTTGGACACGGTGGACGACGTGCGAGCGGCCTACGCGGCTGCTGACGTCAGCGTCAGCCCGTCGTTGTCCGAAAACCATGGCGCGGCGCTGGAGGCTTCGGCGATGGCGGTACCGTCGATCGTGAGCGACGCCGGCGGTCTGCCCGAGACCATGGTGCACGGGGTCACCGGCTGGGTGATTCCCGCCGGCGACTCCTCTGCTCTCCGTGACACGCTCGAGGAGGCGTATCGAGCATGGCAGGACGATAGGCTTTCCGCGATGGGCAATGCGGCGAGGGCGAGAGCCGTAGAGCTGTTCGACAGCACTGCCGCCGCAACACGCGTGGCGCAGGTCGTCCTCGACGGGGCATTCCGGTGACCGAAGGGGCGCCCCGGGTTCTCGTCTTCTCGGAAGCACGCTTCGCCATGGACGCGGCCGGACGCTTCCTCTCCGAGGATCCCGGCGTGAACGGCTGCGCCTGGGCGCGAGAGCTGCCAGGGGACTCTCTGTCTCCGGTGCTCGCCGCCCGTGCCCGGCTCGATGATGATTCCGCCGGCTCACCGCTGAGCGGGGAGACGATCGCGTTGCCGCACTACATCGGGCTCCGTCAGTCGGTCCTGCGCCTTCCCGCCACGTGGGCCGCCGTACGTCGGAGTGTCGGCGGCGCGGATCTCGTGTTGGTCAAAGTTCCCGGCGTGCTCGGCACCCTTGCGACCCTCTCGGCGCGTCGGCGCGGTATCCCCGTCGCCGCGGAAGTCGTTGGTGATGCCGAAGGCGTCCTGCGTTCCGGTGCGCTGGGCGCGGCGGGCCGCCTTCTGCGCCCCGTAGTAGGCATGGTCACGCGCCTTGTCGTTCGCCGAGCGAGAGCCGTCAGGTATGTCACGGAGCGGGAACTGCAGCGGCGCTATCCGCCCGCGCCGCATGCCGAGGTCGCGTCCTTCTCTGATGTGGTGATCGCCGACGAACCGCGCTGGAAGGGAACAGAGGACGGGGCACCGCACCTCGTGTCGGTTGGCTCCGTCGACCAGCTTTACAAAGGACATCACCACCTGATCGAAGCTCTGGGACGCATCCGGGATGAGTTTCCGACTGTCACGCTCACCGTGGTCGGTTCAGGGCGGAGGATGCCGTTCCTGCACGAGACCGCCCGCGAGCAAGGGGTACCCGACGCCGTCCGTTTCACCGGGTATCTGGGCGACCCGGCGGAGGTGGAGGCGGTGCTCGCCGAGGCGACGTTGTTCGTTCTCCCCTCGCTCACGGAGGGGATGCCGCGCGCGCTGATCGAGGCGATGGCAATCGGCGTACCGGCCATCGCTAGTCGCGTCGGCGGGGTGCCGGAGCTTTTGCCCCCGTCCGCGACTTTCGACCCGGGCGACGTGACGGCGATGACGCGACTGCTGCGCGAGCTGCTCCGGTCACCGGAGCGGCGCCGCGAGCTTTCGACCGCCGGAATCGCCGCGACCCGGCGATTCTCCCCGTCCGCGCGCGCCGCCGCGCTGGCAGACTGGCAGCGGACGCTGATCGGCCTGGCCGGAGGTGGATGAGATGAAGCCCACGGTCGTCGTCCATGTCATCGGAAGTCTCGATCACGGCGGCGCAGAGAAAGTCGCCCTCGATCTGTGCGAAGCGATTCCGACCGCCCGCGTCACGCAGGTCTTCTATTGCTTCTCCGGGCGAGAAGGTGCTCTCGCCCCGCGGTTCCGGCATGCGGGCGCGGTGGTGTCCGTGGCGCCTGCCGGTGGCACGCTCGCCCGAGTCGGCGCGCTCCGACGCCTCGTGCGAGAGCGCGGGGCGGATGTCGTCGTCTCGCACGTCTCGCTTGCGAGCGCTTTCCTCCTTCTGGCCGTGCGCGGCACGGGCGTGCGGCGGCGCATCGCCCGCGCCCACAGCACGGGTGACGATCGAGGCGGTGGCCTGCGAACGGCGTATCGAACGGCTGCTCGAGCGCTGTTGCCCTTCTCGGCGACCCACGTCGTGGGAGTCAGCGATGCGGCTCTCCGCTTCCTCATCGGACGGTGGGGGAGGCTCCATCGCTGGCTCGACGTGGAGACGCGCGTACTGGTGAACGGCGTCGACGTCGGGCGCTTCCACCCGACGATGGAGGCGTATGGCGTGCGGCCCCCACGAGTTGTGCACGTCGGCCGCGCGTCGCCGGAGAAGAACCGCCGTATCCTCGTGCCGATCTTTCGGGCGCTCCGCGCCGTGGGGCCTGTGGAGATGGTGGTGGTGGGTCCCGGCGGGACCGCGGACCTCGGCGAGCTGCCCAGCGACGGAGGTTTCCGTGTCGTGGGTGTGGTCGACGATGTGGCACCGATCCTCCGGGAGGCGGATGTCCTTCTGCTGCCCTCGTTCCGGGAAGGGCTTCCTGGTGTCGTGCTGGAGGCCCTGGCCAGCGGTGTTCCCGTCGTCGCCTCCGACCTCCCGACCCTCCGCGAGCTCGAGACGCTTCCCGGCGTGGCCTTCGTCTCCCCAGAGGCCGCCGCCTCCGAGTGGGCGGCCGCAGTGGCACGAGCGATGGACCTGAGCCATGCTGACCGCCGCGCTCTGGCGGAAACCGTAAGAGGTTCGAGGTTCACCCTGGAGAGGAGCGTGAATGACTGGCTCTCGCTCTGGTGATCTTCTGCTCGTCGCGGACGCTACCGGTCGACACCATCGATGGGTGAGGGTGTGTCTCGGCCTCGCCATAGGCTTAGTGACGCTGATCTGGAGCACATCGACCGGAGGCGGGGAGGCGAGCGCGGCGCAGGCCGGTATGCTCATCGCCGCGTTCATCGGCCTCCTGGTCACGGCCTGGAATCCGCGTGCGGGGGCAGGCGGAAGCGCCTTCCTCTACTTCTTCGTCTTCGCCCTGTTCCACGGCGGCCTCGTTATCGCGTACGTGCTCCATGGCGACGCCGCACTGCTCGGCGGCGGCGACAACTCCTGGATCGCGGCCGAGCGGCTGGCTCCGGCGACCTCCCTCACCGTGATCGGTGCGGCGAGCGCCAGCGCGGGTGTTGCTCTCGGTCAGTTCGCGCGTGCCAAGACTCCGCCCTCGCCGGTGGCGACGGCGCCCGCCGGGAGGCTTCCGGTCGTCGGCGGCGCGGCCGCCGTCATCGGCGCGGGAATGATCGGTTCTGCGCTGTGGTCGAACGGCGGTCTCGCCAGCGTGGGTGGCTACCTCGAGTTCCTCGACGTGGTGGCCGGCGAGTCGGTGTTCAGCTACGGCACCCTCCTGCTCGGGCTGGGGCTGTGTCTGCTGGTGGCGAGTGGCGGACGCAGCCGCATCGTCGGCTGGGCCAGCATGCTGGCGCTCGCCGCCTTGGCGCTGCCGCTCGGGCTCCGCGGCCCGGTACTCTTCCCGCTCGTTACCCTGGTGATGATCGAAGCCAAGCGGCGACGCCTACGGTTGTGGGTCTTCCTGCTCGTGGCGGCCGCGGTGCTCTCGGCGATCAGTGTGATCCGGCAGACCAGAGCCCAGGGGTTCAGCGGGCTGCTCGAAGGTGGATGGACGCGGATCGACCCGATCGACGGTGCCGCCGAGATGGGCTATTCCCTGTTCCCGGTGGTGCAGGTCGAACAGTGGATGTCGGCGGGACTGCCTCCGATGAACGGCGTCACGTTCATCGCGCCGGTTGTAAGGGTCGCGGAGCGGCTGCTGGGGGTGCCGTCACCGCCGGGGGATCAGGACCTGCGCCTGTTCAACGTCGAGGTCTTCACCCGTATCGGCCCCATCGGCGGTTCGCCGATCGCGGAGGGGTACCGGAACTTCGATGTGCTGGGCGTCGTCCTCGTCATGTGTGTCCTGGGATTCGTGCTGGCGCGGATCGACCGGCTACCCGGGACTCCACAGGGAGCGGCGCTGGCCGCCGTCATCATGCTGCCGGTCGTGACCGCGGTGCGGAACTCCTTCGCTCCGGTCATCCCGCAGATCCTCATCGGTCTCGTCTTGGTGGGAGCGGCTTTCCTCGGGTCACGCGACCGGGGCGGCGGGGGGACTGGATGAGGAACCTCGTCAAGGCCGTCTCCGCCATGATCGCGGGATCAGGAGCGCAACTGGCGGCGAATGCGCTGGCGGGGTTCCTCGCGACGGCATGGCTGCCGGTGGCCGAGCGCGGGCTCATGATCCTCGCGCTCTCCGCGTCCGCCATCGTCTCCCTGCTGGTCAGCGCCGGCATCGGCAACACCCTCAGGGCGAGGCTGCCGCGAGCGAACCATGAGGAGGCGGTCGAGCTACGCCGCGCGTTCACGACGGCGGGGCTCATTGTGATCGTGGTCTCGGCGGTGGTCGGGGGCGGGGCCGCGGTGCTTCTGCAGGGCACCGACGCGAGGATGGCCACGGCGCCGATCATCGCGGCGGTCGCGCTCGCGACCTCGTCGCAGGTCGGCATCGCCCTGCTCACGGACGCGCGCTTCGCCGGGATGAGGTACGCCGCCGGCGCTCGCTGGGCCGCCGGCAGCGCTGTCGCGGGGCTGCTGAGCTTGGGCCTCGCGCTCGCGTTGTGCGCCGGGGGCGGCATCACGCCCACGGCAGCGCTCCTGGTGGCGGCTCAATACGGAGCGGTCGCGGTCGTCGCGGTCGTCTCTGTGGTCTTCGCCTTCCGCGATGGCGACCTGATGTCCGGGTGGGCATCCGCCCTCCGTGTATCGCGGCTCTTCGTCGCGGGGGTGTCCACCCTCGTCCTCCCGCTCGCCATCGTGGTCATCGCCCGGTCCGACCGGCTCATCCTCGGAGCCGTCACCTCGGCCACCGTGGTGGCGGTGTACGGCCTGGCGGCCACCTATGCAGAGGTCATCCGCGTCGTCCCGACGGCGGTCGCGCAACTCGCTCCAGCTCGGGTCGCCGGAGGGGGCGGATCGCGCAGCGTGGCGGGTCTCGCCGTACTCTCGGTGCTCGCAACCGCGGTCACGGCAGCTGTCGTCGGTCTCGCGGCGACCTGGCTGACCGTCCCGCTCTTCGGCACCCCGTACACCGATGCCGTCGCTATCACCTGGCTCCTTCTTCCCGGCGAGGTGTTCTACGCGCTGGTCGTGCTGGCGAACCTCGTCCTCATCGGGGGGGAGTGGAATCGCGCGGCGACACTCGTCGGGCTCTCCTCCGTGCCGGTCGCGCTCGTGCTCTACAGCGTCGGTGCGATGCTCGGGGGCGCTGAAGGGCTGGCCGTCGCGCGCGATCTGGTGCTGGCGGTCATGGCGATCGCCGGTGGCATCGCCGTCTACGTCGTCTTCCGCCGGCGCCGTCCGGGACTTACTGCACCCGAGCAGGGACGCCCCATGCCCGTGAACCCGCCGGCACCGACCGTGTGACGACGGCGCCCGCTCCGATGGAGCTGTGATCGCCGATCGTGACTCCGGCGAGCACCGTCACCCTGGCGCCGAGCCAGACGTCTTCCCCTATCGCCACCGGCGCGGCGATGAATCGCATCTCGGCGAGCGGGACGGTGTGGTCGTGGTTGGCGTCCCGGATGACCACGTTCTCCGCCACCTTGGTGCCTGTGCCGAGGAAGACCTCCTCGCGCGCGACTATCACGGCGCCGGGCCCCAGGTAGTGGGCGTCGATCGACAGCCGTGCCCCCGGCCCCGCCGTCAGCGTCACATTGCGGGTGACCGCGCAGGAGCGCACGCGTAGGGACCCGCCCGGTGACACCCTGATGTCGCAGCCGGGGCCGATGAAGGTGGCACGGTCGGCATCGAAACCGGGGTACATGAGGCGCAGACGCGTCTTGCGGACCGACGAGCACGCGAGCTCACCCAGTCGCCACACGCCGCGCAGGAGCTTCGCGACGGTTCGGCGCAGTGCGGCGATGGGGGTCATGGGAGGCTGCTCCGGATCGTGGGGTTTCGTCAAGGGGCGCACTGATCGGTGATGTGCACGGGGCTCTCCCGGGAGAGCGGGGTCTGCACCAGTCCAAGTTCGCCGGCCGCTCCCTGCGGAGGGGTGAAAGCGAACCGGATGCTGTGCACGGAATCGAGATGGTGTTGCACTTCCACCTTCACGACCGGGCGTCCGAGGTGCTGACCCGAAGAGATCGGCTGCACGGGTGCGCCGTCCACGCTGATCTGCTTCAGAGTGCCACCGGTCGGACCATAAATCGCGACGTAGGTGCTGATATCCGCGGGGGCGTAGTACGGCCCGGTGATGTAGTACGGAAGTCGCGACGCGGTGGCCGCGTCCAACATCGATGTCAGCGTTGTCGTCCCCTCCATCGTGCCTTCGCCACGGCACAGCGTGGTCGACATGTCGAGGTAGTAGCTCTTCTTCGAACCGGTGTTGTCGTTCACGAAGACGCCGATCTTCGTGGCGTTCGCCGTGTCAGGGGGAAAGGTGCCGGCGAGAGGTGAGTCCGAGACCAGCGCGGCTTCGTCCGCGTCGTCCGTCTGGTAGAGCAGACGGCGCTCGTCAACCGCCTGCGCGAGGGCGGCCATCAGCACGTCGGGCGCGAAGGCCCCACTGGTGAGTGCGCTGAACACGCTCGATGCGGCACCGGCGAAGAACGCGTTCTGCATCATCGGATCCTCGTACCGGAAGTAGACCTCGTTGAGGAGAAGCGGGACGGCGTTGTCGGCGGTCAGTGCATCTCCGGTCGGCAGCGTCAGGGGTCCGGTCGCCCTCAGGAGATAGGAGAGCGCCACCGGGTCGACCGAAACCATGCCGTCGAAGTCTGTCGGCCCGAGCTGTGCCCACCATCCCTGCATGATGGACGCCGCCGAGGGAAAGTCGGGCACCATCGTGAAATCCGGCGTGTACTTCCCGATCTTGTCGCCGAAGATGGCGACGGCCTCAGGGTCGAGTGATGCGACGGGTTCAGGAGTCGGCTGCGCGAAGTCGGAGCTGTCGGCGAGGCCGGTGATCTCGAGGCGACCGGCGTCGGCGCGCACGACGATGAACACGGCGGCGTTCCCGCCGAGGCTCCGAGCCTCCGAGTTGCCCTGAAACATGAGGAGATAGTCGCGGGGACCCGCTGCGCCGAGGGCGTCCGGGAGCAGGTGGGCGAGATCGCGGAGGGGGGCGAGGAGCGGGGTCGCCTTCGACAACGCCTCGTCGACCATGTTCACGCCCGTCGCGACCTGGCTTGTGAGCTGCGATCGGTCGATCGTGGCCATGGTGTCCACGGCGCTCGCGACACCGGCTGCGATGCGGTCGATCGTAGGCGCCAGCGTCGACAGCGCATCGAGGTCCATGCGTCCGTCCACAGGACGGAACGTGTCCAAGTCGATCGAGGTCGCGGGGTCGATGACATCTCGCGCGAGCTGGTCGACGACCACCGCGACGGATCTCACGGCAGCGAGATCGTCGCCAATCACGGGTAGCTTCGCAGCCAGAGCCCACAGCGGGTTTCCCGTCGTGTCCACGGCTGCAGCCGTGTCGTCGGAGAGCTGTGCGGCGGCTGCGGTTGCGGCCGGTCGGTCGGCGGCGAGAATGGCTGACTGCACTGTGGTGAGGCTGCTCATCGCGGCGGTCAGGTGCGAGCGCACACTCGATGCCTGCACGTAGAGCAGTGCGGCCCCGGCTCCGACCACCAGGACCAGGGCGGCCGTCCCGATCAGCACCGCCGTGAAAGCACGACGACGCCGGCTTCGGGTCCGGTGCGATCGCGGGTTGGAGGGCGTCGTCGTCTCCGGCACCGGTCGGCCCCGGTGCGCGCGGGCTTCGCGGCGACTGCGCGGGAATTCGGGTTCTTCGGCTGCGTCGCTCATCGGCGCGCTCCAGTGACGTCGAATTCTCGACGCCAACCGCCCGGCGGAACGGACTTGGCCGACATCGATGCACGCATAGTGACGAGAGTATCGCGGCACGGTCGGCGCGATAGAGCAGGATCGTCATCCGCTGGAAGAGGCCGGAACCCGACGGGCGCCGACGGACACCGCGGTGAGGAGGAGGCAGGTGATGACGGCCCCGAGGAAGGTGCCGGTGGTGTTGGCGATCACATCGCTGAGCGTGGGGAACCGGGACGGCATCAAGCCCTGCACCGACTCGATCACGACGCTCAGCAGACCACCGGCGAGCGTGACCTGCCAGAGTCGAAGCCGTGGCCAGGCGAAGGGCAGCAACAGCCCGACAGGGACGAAGAGGGCGACGTTGGCCAGGATCTCCAGCACCACGGCGCTCTGCTGGTACGGTGCGATGCCGGCTTCCGCGACCCAGCGGGCCATCACGCCCACGAGACCCGTGACCTTGGACGACACGGCCGCGGGCAGCCAGACGGTGAAGCCCACGAACAGCAGGTAACCGACCAGGGCGACGCGGGCTGCCACCCTGCCGCGCGGGGCACGGGTGGCGAGGGTCGGGGTCATGGCGTCATGCTATCCGCGCCGCCGGAGCAGTCCACTCAGGATCGCGACCCGAGCTGCTCGATGTACCGCAGCAGCACTCCTTCGCGCAGCGCCCACGGCGACACCTCCAGCTCCTCCACCCCCAGTGCGCTCATCGCAGCATGCAGCGACACCGCGGCCGCCACGATCTGGAACGTCCGGTCGGGCGTGATCCCCGGGAGCTCCTGGCGCGCCGAGGCGGGAAGGCGCGCGAGCCGCGGGATCCACGAACCGAGCGCCTCGCGGGGGAGCAGCATCCGCTCGATACCCGACCAGCCGGGGACGGGATAGCCGACCAACCGTGCGAGCGAACGGATCGCCTTGGAGGACCCCACGACGTGGTCCGGACGGGGGAGGGCATGGAACCGGGGGACGACCGCGTCGAGAGTCGCTGCGGCGTGTGCCCGCAGCCGCTCCACATCGTCCTCACCCGGCGGATCCTGCGGGAGGAACTGCACCGTCATGCGCCCGGCTCCGAGCGGCACGGAGGCGGCGACGTCCGGTACCTCCTCGGCGCCCGCGGCGATCTCCAGGGAGCCGCCGCCGATGTCGAGGAGCAGCAGCTGGCCGGCGGACCACCCGAACCAGCGCCGCACCGCGAGGAAGGTGAGCGCGGCCTCGGTCTCCCCGTCGAGCACCTGGAGCGGCTGACCCAGGACGGCCTCGATGCGCGCGATCACCTCGGCTCCGTTGCGGGCATCGCGCACGGCGCTCGTGGCCGTGGCGAGGAGCGCGTCCACGCGTTCCGCCTCCGCCACCCGGCGCGCCTGCGCGACAGCGGTCTCCAGGGCCTGCACGCCGTCCTCCGCGATCGCCCCGTCCGGTGTGAGGTACCGCATGAGGCGCAGCACGGTCCGGTCGCTCGTGGTCGCGAGCGGTCGTCCACCCGGGCGTACGTCGGCGGCGAGCATGTGGACGGTGTTGGATCCGATGTCGAGGACTCCCAGGCGCACGGGATGAGGATACTCGCGCGCGGTTACGATGGACGACGTGACCACCGCCGACCCCACGCTGCCGCTGTCGCCGTACCGGGAGATCGGGCGCGCGGAGTGGGCGCGTCTCGCCGCCGGACTCGACCAGCCTCTCACCGAGACCGAGGTCGTGGAGCTGCGGGGGATCGGCGATCGTCTCGACCTCACCGAGGTCCGTGAGGTCTACCTCCCGTTGAGCCGGCTGCTGAGCCTGTACGCGAGCGCGACGAAGCAGCTCGGTGCGGCCACCTCGTCGTTCCTCCAGGAGGACGACACGACCACGCCCTTCGTCGTCGGTGTCGCCGGCTCCGTGGCCGTGGGCAAGTCGACCATCGCCCGGCTCCTCCGCGAGCTGATGAGCCGGTGGCCGGGGACGCCGCGCGTGGAGCTGGTGACGACGGACGGCTTCCTCTACCCGAACGCCGAGCTGGAGCGCCGGGGCCTCATGGACCGCAAGGGCTTCCCGGAGTCGTACGACCGCCGGGCGCTGATCGAGTTCCTCACGGAGGTCAAGAGCGGAGCGCCCGAGGTGCGGGCGCCGTTCTACTCCCACATGCGCTACGACATCGTGCCGGACGCGCACGTCGTGGTGCGCCGCCCCGACGTCGTGATCGTCGAGGGGCTCAACGTCCTGCAGCCTCCGCCCGCGCCGAACGACGTCGCCGTCAGCGACCTCTTCGACTTCTCGATCTTCGTGGACGCCGACACCGCGCACATCGAGAAGTGGTACGTCGACCGGTTCCTCGCGCTGCGGCAGGGGGCCTTCAGCAACCCGTCGTCCTACTTCAACGTGTTCGCGCACCTCACCGACGAGGAGGCGATCACCACCGCACTGGGATATTGGAACGAGATCAACATGCCGAACCTCGTCGAGAACGTCATGCCCACGCGGCACCGCGCGCGGCTGGTTCTGCGCAAGGGCGCGGATCACGACGTGGAGAGCGTGCTGCTGCGCAAGCTCTGAGGCGCCCTGGCGGACGTCCTATTGTTCGGACGACTCGCAAAAATTCCCGCTTACCCTTATCCCCATGTGTGGAATCGTCGGATACGTGGGCCCGCGGCCCAGCCAGGACATCCTTCTCGCCGGCCTCGCCCGGCTCGAGTACCGCGGCTATGACTCCGCGGGCATCGCCGTGATCGACGGCGAGGGAACGCTGGGCATGCGCAAGAAGGCGGGCAAGCTCGCCATGCTTCGCGACTCGCTCGGCGATGCACCCCTCGCCGACGGCACGACCGGCATCGGTCACACCCGGTGGGCCACGCACGGCGGCCCGACCGACGTCAACGCGCACCCGCACCTCGCCGACGACGACAAGCTCGCGGTGATCCACAACGGCATCATCGAGAACTTCGCCGCGCTGCGCGACGAACTCCTCGCCGACGGCGTCGCCTTCCGCAGCGAGACCGACACCGAGGTGGCCGCAGCTCTGCTCGGCCGCGAGTATGCCGGCAACGGGGGCGACCTGGCGCTCGCGTTCCGCGCCGTCGTCAACCGCCTCGAGGGCGCCTTCACGCTCCTCGCGATGCACCAGGACCACCCGGGTCTCGTCGTCGGCGCTCGCCGCAACTCGCCGCTCGTGATCGGCCTGGGCGAGGGGGAGAACTTCCTCGGCTCCGACGTCGCCGCCTTCGTGGAGCACACCCGCAAGGCCCTCGCGATCGGTCAGGACCAGATCGTCTCGATCACCCCCGACGCGGTGACCGTGACCGACTTCGCCGGCACGCCCGTCGCCGCCGAGCCGTTCGATGTCTCGTGGGACGCCGCCGCCGCCGAGAAGGGCGGATGGTCGAGCTTCATGGCCAAGGAGGTCGCGGAGCAGCCGGAAGCCGTCGCGAACACGATCCGCGGCCGCATCCGCGACGGTCAGGTCGTCATCCCGGAGCTGGACGGTCTCGACGACCTGTTCGTCGGCATCAACCGCGTCATCATCACCGCGTGCGGCACCGCGTCCTACGCGGCCCTCGTCGGCAAGTACGCGATCGAGCAGTGGGCGCGCGTGGCGGTCGACGTCGAGCTCGCCCACGAGTTCCGGTACCGCGACCCCGTCATCGGCGCGGACACCCTCGTCGTCTCGATCAGCCAGTCCGGCGAGACCATGGACACCCTCATGGCCGTGAAGTACGCCCGGGAGCGCGGTGCCCGCACGCTGTCCGTCTGCAACACGCAGGGGGCGACGATCCCGCGCGAGTCCGACGCCGTCGTCTACACGCACGCCGGCCCGGAGGTCGCCGTCGCCTCGACCAAGGCGTTCTCCGCCCAGATCACGGCCCTGCTCCTGCTCGGCCTGCACATGGGACGAGTCCGCGGCGTCGTGGCCGACGCCTCGACCGATGTCGAGGAGCTCGCCGCGCTGCCGGAGAAGGTCGCGAAGGTGCTGGAGAGCGAGCACGAGCACGTGACCCAGCTCGCGGGCTGGATGGCCGACACCCGTTCGGTGCTCTTCCTCGGTCGCCACGTGGGCTACCCGATCGCGCTCGAGGGGGCGCTCAAGCTCAAGGAGATCTCCTACATCCATGCGGAGGGCTTCGCCGCCGGCGAGCTCAAGCACGGTCCGATCGCGCTGATCGAGCCGGGCCAGCCCGTGTTCGTGCTCGTGCCGTCGCCGCGGCACTCGGCACTCGTGCACTCCAAGGTCGTCTCCAACATCCAGGAGATCCGCGCCCGCGGTGCCCGCGTGATCGTGGTGGCGGAGGAGGGCGACGCCGCCGTGCTGCCCTTCGCCGACGAGGTCATCCACATCCCGCTCGCCGGCCCCATGTTCGAGCCGCTGCTGGCCGTCGTCCCGCTGCAGATCTTCGCGATGGCGCTGGCGACCGCGAAGGGCCTCGACGTGGACCAGCCGCGCAACCTCGCGAAGTCCGTCACGGTGGAGTGACCGCCGACCCACCCTGTTCTGTTCGCCCCACCCCTCTGCGTGCGCACGCAGAGGGGTGGGGCGTTCGTAACGGGGTGGGTGGGGAAGCCCGAGTAGGCTGAACGCGTGATCATCGGCACCGGCATCGACCTCGTGGACATCCCGCGGTTCGAGCGCACGATGACCAGGACCCCGCGGCTGCGGGAGCGGCTGTTCGCCCCGTCCGAACGGGAGCTCCGCCTGCCGTCCTTGGCCGCGCGGTACGCCGCGAAGGAAGCGCTGATCAAGGCCCTCGGCGGCTCCGACGGCGTGCACTGGACCGAGATCGAGATCGCCTCCGAGCCCTCAGGGCGGCCGCATTTCGTGCTGTCCGGATCCACCGCCGCGGTGGTCGAGGAACGCGGCATCCTCACGCTGCACCTCACCCTCACCCACGACGCCGGTCTCGCCGCCGCGTTCGTCGTCGCCGAAGGAGCCCCGCTGTGACCGTCCCGTTCCGCGAGGCGACGATCGACCTGGATGCGATCGCCGACAACGTGCGGCACTTCCGTCGCCTGACCGGCGTGGAGGTGCTCGTCGTCGTGAAGGCGAACGCGTACGGCCACGGTGCCGCCGCGGCCGCCGTGGCGGCTCTCTCCGCCGGCGCCACCCGCCTCGGCGTGGCCGAGATCCCGGAGGCACTGGAGCTGCGGCGTCAGGGCGTGCACGCCCCGATCGTGGCCTGGCTGCACGCTCCGGGGGAGCGCTTCGTCCAGGCGGCCGCCGAGGGGATCGAGCTCGGCATCTCGTCATACGACCAGCTGCAGGCGGCGGCCGCCGCCGCATCCGGAGACCGCCCGGTCGCCGTGCACCTGAAGCTCGAGACCGGGTTGTCCCGCAACGGCATCGCCCCCGACGGCTGGGGGACGGTGCTCGCGGAGGCCGCTCGCCTGGAGCGCATCGGACGGGTCAGGGTCGTGGGACTCTTCAGCCACCTCTCCAACGCCTCGCCCGCCGACGACCGTGCCGCGCTCGCCCGATTCGAGGAAGGGGTGGCGCAGGCCGCCGCGCTCGGCGTGCGACCCGAGATCCGACACATCGCCGCCACGGCCGCCGCCATCGACCTTCCCGAGACGCGACTGGACGCCGTCCGCATCGGCATCGGCACCTACGGCCTCTCGCCCTTCGACGACCGCTCCTCGGCGGAACTGGGCCTGCGTCCGGCCATGACCCTTCGTGGGGCGGTCGCCGCCGTGCGGCGCGTTCCCGCCGGCACCGGGGTCTCCTACGACTACGTGCACCGCACGGACCGGGAGACCACCCTGGCGCTCGTGCCGCTGGGGTATGCCGACGGCGTCCCCCGCAGCGCCTCGGGGCGACTGCCCGTGTCCATCGGAGGGCGGCGCTACACGAACGTGGGACGGATCGCGATGGATCAGTTCGTCGTGGACGTCGGCGATGCCCCGGTCGCGGTCGGCGACGAGGTCATCCTCTTCGGGGACCCGACCCTCGGCGTGCCCTCGGCCGCGGACTGGGCCGAGGCCGCCGGCACCATCGGCTACGAGATCGTCACCCGCATCGGGCACCGGGTGCCGCGGAGGACGACGTGAGCCTGGACCCGGCGTTCCTCGGACGCCGGCGGATCGCCACCTCCGAGGAGATGGAGCAGCTCGGGCTGCGCATCGGCGAGCAGCTCGAACCGGGCGACCTGCTCATCCTCACCGGACCCCTGGGGGCGGGCAAGACCACGTTCACCCGGGGTCTGGCCGAGGGACTCGGTGTGCGGGGGCCCGTGCAGAGCCCGACCTTCGTGATCGCCCGCACCCACCCGTCCCTGGTCGGCCGAGCGCCGCTCGTGCACGTGGACGCGTACCGCCTCGGCTCCGCCGCCGAACTCGACGACCTCGACCTCGATCTGGAGCGGTCGGTCGTGGTCGTGGAGTGGGGCCGCGGCATGGCGGAGGAGCTCGCCGACGCCTGGTGGGACGTCGAGATCGAACGCCCCGTCGGAGCCGGCGACGACGAGAACGACCTCGACCCCTCGGAGCTGGACGCCGACGCGCCGCGCTTCGTCACGATCGCCCGCGAGGAGCGCGCGTGACGGGGGAGACGCCGCTGGTCGCGGTCATCATCGAAGACGACCCCGGTGTGCGGTCGCTCCTGGACGAGGTGTTCCTCGCCGCGGGCTTCCGCACCGTGCTGGCGGGTTCCGGTCCGGACGGTCTCGCGGCAGTGGCGGCGCACCACCCGATCATCACCAGCCTCGACATCAACCTCCCCGGCATCGACGGGTTCGAGGTCGCGCGACGCATCCGACGGGTCAGCGACACCTTCATCATCATGCTGTCCGCCCTCGCCGAGGAGTCGGACGTGGTGCTGGGCCTCACCTCCGGTGCCGACGAGTACCTCGTCAAGCCCTTCCGGCCGCGCGAGCTGCGGGCGCGGATCGAGGCGCTCCTCCGCCGTACCCGCCTGTCCGCGGCGGACAAGGGGACGCCCGCGGCCGCGAGCGCCCCGCCGCCCCGGGTCACCGTCTCGACGGCCTCCGCGGCGTCGAGCGCGTCCCTGCCGGTCATCGCCGCCGCCGACGCCACCGTCGCCACGTGGCGAGGGCTCGTGCACCGCGACCTCAGCCTCGACCTCGACACGCGTCTCGTGCTCGTCTCCCAGCGCCCCGTCGAACTCACCCCCACCGAGTTCGATCTGCTCGCCGCGCTCCTCGAGGCCGGCCGCAGAGTCTGCAGCAAGGCCGACCTCGCACGCGGGCTGCGCGGCCTCTCCGGAGACGCCTTCGACCGGGTGAGCGAGCCGGACAAGCGGGCCATCGAGACGCACATGGCCAATCTGCGCCGGAAGCTCGGTGACAACCCGAACGCCCCGCGCTACATCGAGACGGTGCGCGGCGTCGGCTACCGTCTGACCTCCGACGACCGGCCCGTCTGAGGAGAGGGGTCGAGGCCGCGGCTCCCCCACCGCGGCCCCGGATGCCTGCGAATCCCCACTCGCGCGGCCCCAGCTTCTGCGAAATCCCCAGTCGCAGCGTCGGCTCCCACTCAGAATCGTAGGACGGGAAGGCCACCTGAAGAGCGCGAAGTGACGATCTTTGAGTAATCTTGCGTGAATGCTGAGGATCGACCGGGAGGCGGGCCTTGATGATCCGCACGGTCTCGATCTGGCGGTGGCAGCTGGTGTTCACCGCGAGCATCGTCGCCATCGTGGTGATGGTCGCGGGCTTCAAGCCGCAGACCCTCGCGATCCCGCTGTTCATCGGGGGGATCGGCCTCATCGTGGTCACCACCCTGGTGGCGCTCATGGTGCCCTGGCGGCGCCTGCCGCGCACGGCGGTGACCGTCCTCCCGCTGCTGGACGTGCTCGGGGTGGGACTGACGACGAACGTGCCGGATCTCCGGCTCGGCTTCCTCTGGGTGTTCCCGGTGGTCTGGTTGGCGACCTACTTCTCGATGCCCTGGGTGTTCGTCGGCATCGTCCTCAGCGGCGGCTGCCTCGTGTTCTTCGCGGACCGCTCCGGGCCGCCGGAGGACGTACTGCTCCGGGTGCTCACCGTCGTCATCACCCTGAGCTTCCTCGGCGTGACCGTCCGTATCGGCGCCCAGCGCTCCGGTGCGGCGCGGCGGCTCCTGCAGCGCCGTTCCGAACAGGTGAACAGGGCGGCGGAGCGGGCCGAGACGAACCAGGAGCGCGTCACGCAGGTCATCGACGCGCTGGGCGTCGCGCTGGTGGTGGTCACCTCCGCGGGCCGCGTCCTGCAGATGAACGACGCCTACCGCGCCCTGTACGGCCGCGACCGCTTCGGCACAGCGCTCCCGTCGGCCTCCGTCGAGTACGACGCGCGGCGCGGAACGGCTCTGACGCCGGAGCGCACCACGCTGGCACGAGCCGCCGCGGGGGAGCAGATGCGGGAGGAGCGGGTGTGGCTGTACGACGGTGCAGGGCAGTGGCATGCCCTGGCCGTGACCACCCAGCCCATCGCAAGTGCCCGGGAGGGGGAGAGCATCACCCTCGTCGTCATCGATGACGTCACCGCCCTCCTCGAGGCCGCCGAGGAGCGTCGGGCGCTGACCGCCGTGATCTCCCACGAACTGCGCAACCCGCTCACGGCGATCATCGGCCATGTCGAGCTCCTGCGGGAGCGCGACGACCTCCCCGGCCGGGTGCCGGCGCAGATCGAGGTCATCGCGGACGCCGGGGAGCGGCTGCAGGATCTCGTCACGAGCATGCAGGCTCAGACGGGGCGGATCTCGCACGACCCCTTCGAGCCGGTGGACCTGCGCGTGGTCGTGGAGGAGTCCGCCGCATCGTTCGCGCCCCTGATGGGCGCCGCCCGCCAGGAACTCGTGCTCGATGGGGCGGAGCGGGTGGTGATCACGGGAGACGCGTTCCGGTTGCGTCAGGTGGTGGACAACCTCCTGGGCAACGCCGCCAAGTACACGGAGGGAGGCGGTCGCATCACGGTACGGCTGGTGGAGTCCGACGGCCATGCGGAGGTCACGGTGGCGGACACGGGGATCGGCATCTCCGAGGACGAGCTGCCGCGGCTGTTCGAGCCGTACTTCCGCGCCGACAGTGCCGTGCGCGGCGGCATCCCCGGTACCGGGCTCGGCATGGGCATCGCGCGGGACATCGTGGTCGCGCACGGCGGCGTCATCCTCGTGTCGAGCGAGGTGGACGTCGGCACCACCGTCACCGTCCGTTTCCCCCGACGAACGAAAGAGGACCCCGTATGACACCGCTCGTGCCCGTGAGCGTCGATGTCACCACGAGCATGGTGGCGGTGGTGACCGTGCTCACCGCGGTCGTCGTCGGTCTCGCGACTCTCGCCCGACCGAGCAGGGCGACCATCGTCTGGGGGGTCGCCTTCGGTATCGGGATGCTCGGCGCCTACCTGTGGCTGGCCGGGCACCACACCGGCAGCCCCGTGCTGCGGGCGGCCGCGTCCGCCATCGTCGTCTGCTTCGTGCCGCTGGTGTGGATCGGCGTGCGGATGCATTTCGAGCGCACGGCACCCTGGCTTCCGGTCATCGTCGCGCTCGTCGGGGTGCCCGCAGCCCTGATCCTGACGGCGGGCACGCGCTGGTATCTGCCGGTGTTCCACGTCGTCTTCCTGGCGATGGCGGTCTTCGCCGGGCTGCTCGCCTGGGAGCTGACGCGCGGGCAGGCGGCGACGCGGGACATCGTCCTGCCGCTCGCGCTCGCCGCGTGCGGCTTCGTGGTGGTCGCCGTCGTCAGCGCGGGATCCGCCCTCGTCTCCGGCGGCGTGAGCACCGAGGAGCAGCTCAGCGCGCTCCGCGGAGTGAACGCCCTGGGGACGATCGTCATGAGCACCTGCGCGGCGTTCACGCTCGTGCTCCTCGTCCGGGTGGAGAGCGCGCCGCCGGGGACCGACGGCGCCGCGAACCGTGCCAGGGATCGTCTGCGCAAGGCGGCAGCGCAGAAGGACCCCGCGTGGTCGGTCCTCGACGTCCGCCTGGACGATCCCGCCGACCTCCGCGAGGCGTCGAGCAGCGCCGGGTTCCGACGCATCGCGGACCGGTTCCACACGGACATCTGCGACGCGCTTCCGGCGACCGCCGATGCGGAACGGGTCGCCGACGACCGCGCGATCGTCCTCATCCACGGCAGCGACGAGGCGGTGCGCTTCCATCTGCGGGCGATCCTGGGATCCGTGTCGATCATGGACCTGGACGCGCCGGCGACCGGCATCCGTTCCTCCGCGAGCATCGGCTGGGCGACGGCATCCGTCGCCGGGTACGACTACGACGCTCTCGTCGCGGCGGCGGCATCGGCGGCGTGCCGGGCGCGCGATGCCGGTGGGGATCAGTGGAAGCGGGCGCAGGAGACAGACCTGGCCGCCGTGTGACCAGGCCCTCCGGCGTCAGCCGAACAGCCTCTTCGTCGTGTCGAGGTGCTCGCGCGTCAGGGCGGCGGCTGCTCTCGGGTCGCGCGCGACGATAGCGTCGCCGATTCGCGCGTGCGCCTCCTGGTCGGCATCGTCGCCGTGATGGCCGCGGATGCGCAGCATGTCGATCATCGCCTGCAGCGAGCGGGGGGCGAAGCCGTCGAACAGCTCCCGCAGCACGGGATTGCCGGACGCGACGACGACGGCGCGGTGGAAGGCCATGTCCGCCTCGACGTGCGCGCGGACGTCCGTGCGACGACGGTCACGTTCCGCGAGCGTGCGCGTCAGCTCGTCCAGGTCTGCGGAGGTCCGGCGCTCGGCGGCGAGAGCCGCGGCTTCGACCTCGATCGCGGTGCGGGCCTCGAGGACGGCGATGATGTCGGCGCGATCGAGGACGGCATCCCAACTCGCGGCGGGTTCCGTGGCCGTGACGAAGACCCCGGCGCCCTGGCGTGTGGCGAGCACGCCTCGCCCCGCGAGGATCCGGATCGCCTCCCTGGCCGTCGACCTTCCGACCCCGAGCTGCGGAGCGAGCGTCGTCTCGCCCGGCAGCTTGCCGCCGACCTGCCACTCGCCGGCTCCGATGCGTGCGAGAAGGAGCTCGGCGGCCTGTTCGGCGAGGGATTCGCGGCGCACGGTCGTCATGGGCCCATTCTCGCATCCGACGCACTTCTCTGCTTGTCTGAGGAGTTGTGGTAGAGTGCCCGTATGCGCACGCTCCGGTTCCTCCTCCTTCGCCGCCACGGCGGGGCCTGATCAGACCGGCTCCTCGTCGTGGAGCCGCAGCACGCGTCGGTCGCCCTCCCCGCGATCCGAACAGGAACCAGACCATGACCCCGTCCCGCGCTTTCCCGACCCTCTCGACTCCCTCCGGTGTCCTGCCCGACGACGCTCCGCACTGGAATCGGCAGCGGCCCTCGCAGATGCCCTCGAACCGCTATCGAGACGTGTACTCCCGAGTCGCCGTTCCGCTGGAGACCCCGACCTGGCCGAGCGCGCGACTGACGCAGGCACCGCTCTGGGTCCCGGTGGATCTCCGCGACGGGAACCAGGCGCTGGCCGAGCCGATGGACCCGTCCCGCAAGCGACGGTTCTTCGAGCTCATGGTCGCCATGGGCTACAAGGAGATCGAAGTCGGCTACCCCTCGGCCTCCCGGACGGACTACGACTTCGTCCGGCTCCTCGCCGAGACCGACCTCGCTCCCGCCGACGTGACGATCGTGGTGTTCACGCCGGCGCGACGCGAACTCATCGAACGGACCGTGGAGTCCGTGCGCGGCATCCGCAATCCCGTCGTCATCCACATGTACACCGCTACCGCGCCCACGTGGCGGGACGTCGTCCTCGGACAGGACCGTGAGGGGCTCACCGCGCTGATCCTCGCCGGAGGGGAGGACGTGCTGCGGTTCGCGGGAGACCTCGACAACGTCCGCTTCGAGTTCTCCCCGGAGGTGTTCACCCTCACCGAGCCGGACTTCGTCCTCGAGGTGTGCGACGCGATGACGACTCTGTGGGACGCGAGCCCCGAGCGTCCCGTGATCCTGAACCTGCCGGCGACCGTCGAGGTCGCGACCCCGAACGTCTACGCGGACCAGATCGAGTACATGCACCGCAATCTCGGGCGTCGTGAGGGGGTCATCCTGTCCGTGCATCCCCATAACGACCGCGGCACCGGCGTCGCCTGTGCGGAACTCGCCGTCCTCGCCGGCGCGCAGCGGATCGAGGGGTGCCTCTTCGGTAACGGGGAGCGCACCGGCAACGTCGACCTCGTGACCCTCGCCCTCAACCTGCACGCGCAGGGCGTCGACCCGATGATCGACTTCTCCGATATCGACGAGATCCGCCGGACGGTCGCGCACTGCAACGGGATCGACATCCATGCGCGGCATCCGTATGCGGGCGACCTCGTGCACACCGCCTTCTCCGGCACCCATCAGGACGCCATCCGGAAGGGGTTCGCGGAACATCGCGCCCGTGCTGCGAGGGAAGGCCGCGCGGAACGGGACATCGAATGGCGCGTGCCGTATCTTCCCATCGACCCGGCGGACATCGGCCGCAGCTACGACGCCGTGATCCGCGTCAACTCGCAGTCCGGGAAGGGCGGCATCGCCTACCTGCTGGAGGACGCCTACGGGATCGAGCTGCCGCGGCGCCTGCAGATCGACCTCGCTCGTCACGTCCAGCAGCGCACCGAGCAGACGGGACGCGAGGTCTCGGCCGCGGAGGTATGGGCCATCTTCGATGCCGCCTACCTCGCGAGCACGAGCCCGACGACGCTGCGAGCGGAGGCCGAGGTCGCGGGAGGGTGCACGACGATCACGCTCCACGCCGACGGCGTCGAGACACGGACCCGCCATGACGGCGTCGGTCCGGTGGAGGCGCTGGGCACGGCGCTCGCAGGGATCGGCCTGCCCGTCGAAGTCCTGAGTCTGCACCAGACGAGCATCGGATCGGGGGCTGGGAGCGAAGCGCTCACCCTGATCGAGTATCGCGACGGCGTGCGCTCGGGCTGGGCGGCCGGGCGCGACCGCTCCGTGCTGACCGCGACCCTGCACGCCGTGCGGAACGCGGCGGAGCGCTCCGCCACCGCCCCGCGGGGCGAGCGGGCCTAGGGGGTCTGCTTCTCGCGCCCGCGCGCGAGTGCCGCGGTGATGGCGTCCGCGGCGCTCGCGTCGGTGTCGGCGGCGGCGGAGACGTTCTCGGCGACGACGGCCTCGATGATCTCGGTGCGCTGGATGCGGGTCTCCCGCGGGGCCTTGACGCCGATGCGCACGCTGTCGCCCTTGATGTCGAGCAGCGTGACCTCGATCTCGCCGTCGATGCGTACGCTCTCACCGATCCGCCTCGTCAACACCAGCATTCGTTCAGCCTACTGGTGCGGCGGGGGCGGCCCCGAGCGACGCGGTGGACGAGTCCCGGACCACCCCGATCGTCTCGATCGTGAGGGCGGCCGCGGTCGCCTCGCTGTAGGAGAGCACGGGGAGGCCGTCGGTCTGCGCCGACACCAGCCGCCGCACGGCGGGGCGCAGCGATGGTGCGCACACGAGCACCGGCTCTCCGCCGTCCGTCTGCGCGGCCACGGCCTGCTTCACCGACGCGATCACCGCTTCCATCCGCGGTGGATCGAAGACGATCTGAGAGCCCTCGTCGCCGGGACGGAGGCTCTCCAGCATCGCCTGCTCCAGCAGCGGGGCGATCATCACAACCCGGAGCGTGCCGTCCTCGGCGAAGCGGGAGGCGATGGCAGGGCCCAGCGCGGCACGGGCCGCCTCGATCAGCCCTTCCGGGTCGGTGGAGACCTTGGCACGGAGCGCGAGCGCCTCGTAGATGCGGCTGAGGTCGTTGATGGGCACGCGCTCGGCGAGCAGGCCCTGCAGCACCCGCTGCACCTCCGCGAGCGAGAGCAGGGCGGGCGTGAGCTCCTCGACCGCCGACGGGGAGACCTGCTTCAGGGCGTCGGTGAGCTGGCGGACGTCCTCCCGGGTGAGCAGCCGGGCGGCGTGCGTCTGGATCACGCTCGACAGATGGGTGATGATGACACTCGCCCTGTCGATCACCGTCGCCCCGGCGAACTCCGCGCTGTGACGCATCTCCATCGGGATCCACTTGCCCTCGAGACCGAACACCGGGTCCAGAGCGGCGGTCCCCGGCAGGCTGTCCAGCCCCTGCCCGAGGGCCAGGACCGACCCGGTGGGCGCGGTGCCGCGTCCGGTCTCGACACCGGCGATGCGGATGACGTACGTCGCCTGGGGGAGTTCGATGCTGTCCCTCGTGCGCACGGGCGGGGTGACCAGACCGAGGTCGAGTGCGATGCGGCGCCGCAGCGCCTTCACCCGGGCGAGGAGGTCGTCGGGTCCGCCGGTGACCAGGTCGACGATGTCGGGGGCGAGCAGGATCTCCAGAGGATGCACCCGCATGCGCTCGATGAGCTCCTCGGGCTGGTCCACCGGCGCGGGAGCCGGGGCCTGTGCGGCCTCCGCCTCCTCGCGCTTGCGGGTCGCGGTGATGCGCTGCGCGATGAGGAGCAGCAGGGCGCCGATCACCAGGAAGGGGAGCATCGGCATGTGCGGGATGAGCGACATGACGATGGCCGCGCATCCCGCGATGATGAGGGCGTTGCGCGACTGGCCGAGCTGCGTGGACGCGGCCGATCCCATCTCGGCCTCGGCGGTCGAGCGGGTGACGATCATGCCGGTCGAGACCGCCATGAGCAGGGCGGGGATCTGCGTGACGAGGCCGTCGCCGATCGTGAGCAGGCTGTAGGTGCTCACCGCCTGGTCGATCGACATGCCGTGCTGCACGAGGCCGATCGCGATGCCGCCGACGAGGTTGATGATGATGATGACGAGTCCGGCGATCGCGTCGCCCTTGACGAACTTCGAGGCGCCGTCCATCGCCCCGTAGAAGTCGGACTCGGCCGCCACCTCCGCCCGGCGTTCGCGGGCCTCGGTGTCGCTGATGAGGCCGGCGTTGAGATCGGCGTCGATGGCCATCTGCTTGCCCGGCATCGCGTCGAGCGTGAACCGGGCGCCCACCTCGGCCACGCGCTCTGCACCCTTGGTCACCACGACGAACTGGATGACGACGAGGATGAGGAAGACCACGGCGCCGATGATGAGCGAGCCGCCCACCGCGATCGCCCCGAACGCCTCGATCACCTGTCCCGCATATGCCTCGCCGAGGACGAGGCGGGTGGAGGCGACGTTCAGCCCCAGCCGGAACAGCGTCGCCACGAGCAGCAGCGAGGGGAACACCGAGAAGTCGAGCGGCTTCTTCACGAACATCGAGGTCAGCAGGATGACCAGCGCGAACATGATGTTGAGGATGATCAGCACGTCGAGCAGGAACGGCGGCACCGGGACGACGAGCAGCATGATGATGCCGACGACGCCGATCGGCACCCCGAGCGTGATGAGCAGCTTCTTCATACGGTCCTCCGATACGGGAGAGAGTGGATGCCGCGGGCGGCGCCTCGGCGCCGGAGCGCGTCGACGAACACGAGCACGCGTGCCACGGCGTTGTAGAGGTCTTCGGGGATCTCCTGACCCAGCTCGCACGCCGCGTGCAGGGCTCGGGCGAGGGTGACGTCACGGACGAGGGGGACGCCGGACTCGAGCGCCTTCTCGCGGATGCGCTCGGCGATGACCCCGCTGCCCTTCGCCACGACCTTCGGCGCGGACGTGCCGGGGTCGTACTCCAAGGCGATGGCGATGTGCGTGGGGTTGACGACCACGACGTCGGAGCCGGCGACCGCGGCGATCATGCGGTTGCGGCTCACCGCGAGCTGGCGCGACCGGCGCTGCTGGCGGATGAGCGGATCGCCCTCGGAGTTCTTGTTCTCGTCGCGCACCTCGCGTTTGGTCATGCGGGTGTGCTTGCGGTTGCGACGCATCACCACGAACAGGTCGATGGCCGCGAGCACCAGGCCCACCGCGATCGCAGTCTGCAGCAGCGCGGCGGTCCCGTCCGCCGCGGTGCCGAGCAGCCGGGAGATGGAGTGGGCGCCGCTCGCGGTGAGCACGGGCATGAGGCCGGCGATGACGACCCACAGGGCGAGGGCGATGGCGGCCGTCTTCAGCAGGGCCTTCGCCCCCTCCCAGAGGGCCTGCAGGCCGAACACCCGCCGGACCCCGGAGACGAGGTTGAACTGCTCGTAACGCCCGGACAGCTTCCGCAGATGCACGCCGCCCTGCACCACCGCACCGAACAGCGTCACGATCGCGACCGCGGCGAGCAGCGCCCCCAGGGTCGGCAGCACCGAGGCGAGGGCCCGCCCGAGGGCCGCGAGGGCGGCGTCGGGTGAGGGCGCCTGCATGAGCGAGGTGAGGGAGATGAGCTGCTCGGTGCCGGCGCCTGTCCCCGCGGCGATGGCGGCGGGCATCATGACGGCGGCGGCGCCGATGCCGAGCCACGCCGTCAGGTCCTGGCTCCGGGCGATCCGGCCCTTCTGCCTGGCCTCGCGGAGGTGCTTCTCGGTGGCCTTCTCGCTGCGCTCGCCGCTGTCCGACCCGCTCACGGCGTCACCCCCTGCATCACGCGGAAGGCCTGGGTGGCGAGGGCGTCGACGATGCCGGGGAACGCGACGTACACGGCACCGGCGAGCAGGAGCGTCAGCAGGATCTTGACCGGGAAGCCCATCGCGAAGGCGTTGAGTGCCGGCGCCACACGCGTGATGAGCCCGAGCCCGACATCGGCGAGGAAGAGCACCAGCACCAGAGGGCCGGCGATCTGCACGGCCGCCAGCACCATCTGGGACACCCCGTCGACGAGCAGCTCGGTCGGTCCCGCCACCCGGAAGATGCCGTCGACCGGAACGGCGTCGAAGCTGCGGGCGAGCCCGGCGAGGATGAGCTGATAGCCGCCGGAGGCGAAGAGCAGCGTGAGCGCCGTCAGGTGGAACAGCCGGGTGAACTGCGCGCCGTTGACCATCGCCGCCGGGTCGAAGGCCTGGGCGAGCTGGAACCCGCCGAACACGTCGATCAGGCTGCCCGCGGCCTGCACCGCGGAGAAGCAGAGCAGCACGAGGAAGCCCAGCAGAGCACCGGTGAGGAGCTGGATCACGAGTGCGCCGAGGAACGGCCCCGTGTCGAGGCTCTCGTAGCCCGGGGCGACCGCGGCACCCACCGCGAGGGACAGTCCGATCGAGAGCATCGCCTTCACCCGCACCGGGATCGCCCGGTACGAGAACGGCGGGGCGATCATGATGAACGCCGTGATCCGCACGGCGGCGAGCAGCGTGGCCTCCAGCCACGCGAAGTCGATCGGGATGAACACGGGCTCATCCGCTCAGCAGAGACGGGATGCGGGCGAACATCTCGTTCGTGAAGGCGATGATCTCGGCGATCATCCAGTTCCCGGCGATGAGCAGGGCGATGCCGACGGCGACGATCTTCGGCACGAACGACAGCGTCACCTCCTGCACCTGGGTGATGGACTGCAGCAGCGAGATCGCGAAGCCCACCACGAGCGCCGTGATCAGCATCGGTGCGGCGAGCTTGGCCGCGATCAGCAGCCCTTGGGCGCCGATGTCGAGGACGGCCTCGGGGCTCATCCCACACCTCCGTAGCTCTCCAGGAGGGCTTTGATGATGAGCCCCCAGCCGTCGACGAGGATGAACAGCAGGATCTTGAACGGGAGTGAGATCATGACCGGCGGGAGCATCATCATGCCCATCGACATCAGCGCCGCGGCCACCACGAGGTCGATCACGAGGAACGGCACGAAGATCACGAAGCCGATGATGAACGCGGCCCGGAGCTCCGAGATCATGAACGCGGGGATGAGCGTGTACATCGGCACGCTCGCGGGGTCCTCCGGGTTGTCCTGCGCGGCCATACGGGTCATCAGCGCGAGGTCCTCCTCGCGGGTGTAGTGCAGCATCCACTCCCGCAGCGGGCCCTGCCCGACGTCGACGGCCTGCGTGAACGTGAGCGCGCCGTCGATGTACGGCTGGACGGCCAGCGTGTTGATCTCGGTCAGGACCGGCCACATGATGAACAGCGACAGGAAGAGCGACAGCCCGGCCAGCACCTGGTTCGGCGGGATGGTGGGGAGGGACAGCGCGTTCCTGGTCATGGCGAGCACCACGAAGATCTTCGTGAACGACGTCATCATCAGCAGCAGCGCGGGGGCCACCGACAGCAGCGTGATCCCCAGGAGGGTGAGGATCGATCCGGACGGCCCGCCGTCGATCCCGTTGATGTCGATCGTCACGCCCTCCCCGTCGTCCGGGGTGATCTCGGCGTGCGCGGCGCCGCCGGTGACGACGACGAGGACCAGGGCCAGGAGGATCGCGCCCGCGACGACGACGAGGAGCCGCGAGGCGCGAGCGCGATCGACGGCACGGCTCGCGCTCATCGGGCGCGCCGGAGGGCCTCGGCGGTCTGCCGCCAGGTATCGGGGGAGAGGATGGAACCGCGGAGCGGGTCGTTGCGGTGCCGTACGCGGCGACGGAGCTCCGGTGCGGCGGTGCCCGCTGCCGGGTTACCGGTGAGGGCGGCCGCGGCGAGGATGCGGTCGAACTCGGCGTCGTCGCTCACCGGATCGCGCTCGGACGCGGATGTCGTCTCCGAGGTGTCCCGGAGCTCGGGTCGGACGGGGAGACGGTCGACCACGCTCACGCCGTGCTCGGTGACCCCGAGCACGTAGCGCGCGTCGTCGGTCTGCACGACCACGAGCTGCGCCTTCGGGCCGATGCCCTGGCGTCCGAGCACCGTGATCGCCTCCGCGTCACGGCGCCGCGCCTGGGTCTTCGACACCCGGCGCTGCAGGAACCAGAGCAGCCCGAGCACTGCGGCGAGCGACAGCCCGACCCGCAGCGCGAGCAGGAGGTCGTCCAGGGTCAGGCCTCGACGTTCTCGAGGATGCGGGTGATCCGCACCGCGTAGTCCTGATCCACGACGACGACCTCGCCGTGTGCGATCGTGCGTCCGTTGAGCTTGACGTCCGCCGGGGCTCCCGCGGAGCGGTCGAGCTCCACGATGCGACCCGGCTCGAGGTCGAGCACGTCGCGGACCGCCATGCGGGTGCGGCCGATCTCCACCGTGAGCTCCATCTCGACGCCCGCGATGCGGTGCAGGCGGCCGTCGGCTCCCGTCGGACGCGCCGGGCGATGCGTGATCCGCACCGCGAGTCGGCCGATGGTCCGCTCGGTGTGGTCCACGAGGTCGAAGAGCTGGGTCTGCGGGTCGGCGAAGACGGCCGAGGCGTCGCCGACCGCCGCCTCGCCCAGCAGCCCAGGGCCGAGGGCGGTCGCGGCGGCCTCGAGCGCATCCAGGAGCCGGTCCGTGAGCGGACGGTCCCCGAGGCCGTCGACCAGCACGTCGGCGTCGAGGAGCTGCACGGCGAGCTGCGCGCTCGCCTCTCCGACGAACTGCGCCACGACGGCCTCCCCGGTATCCCCGGACGCCTGGGAGGCGCGGGCGGTGACCGGTGCGGCGGTGGGCAGTCGCGCCGCGAACGCGGCGGCGACGGCGGACTCGTAGGCGGTGGTGCTGATCACGCGGACTCCTGAGCGGGGGCGGTTTCGGGGACGGTGGCGGTCACGACGCAGGCGAGGCGGGCACCGGCACTGCCGACGGCCGCCGTCGCGACGGTCTGATCGCCGACGGTGAGGAGCATCGGACGGTCGGCGGCATGCGGCAGGGGCAGCAGATCCCCGACGGCGAGGTCGAGCACCTCACGGGGCAGCACGGTCCGCGGTGCCAGCCGGAGCGCGATCTCGACCGGAGTCGATTCCACCTGGCGGCGCACGAGACCGGGGGTCTCGGAGCGGTCGGCGTCGGAGGCGCGCACCGCGAAGCCGGCGAGCACCGAGGCGGGGAGCATGATGCTGGCGGGGACGGTCCGGCCGCCGTGGCGCATCGACAGACGCGCCACGATCACCGGCTCCCCGGCGGCGGCGACCTGCGCGAACTGGGAGCTGTACTGGATGCCGGCGACGGCGACCCCGGTGGGCAGCAGCCCGTCGAGGCTGCCGGTGAGGTGATCGATCGCGTCGCCGATCAACGACCGGATCAGCGCCTGCTCGATCGGGGTGAACGTGCGGTCCTCGGCGGTGGCGGTGACCCGGCCGCCGACCATCTGCACGATCCAGGAGGTCGCGGTCGGGATCGGCACCTGCACGATCAGGCGCTCGTCGGAATCCGGCAGCGCGCACACGATCATGGTCGTGGTCGTGGGCAGCGACTGCGCGTATTCGCCGTACGTGAGCATGCCCACGTGCTCGACGGCGATGGTCGCGCGCACGTGGATCTTGCCCGAGAGCTGGGCCGACCATTGCCGGGCGAACGTCTCGAAGGCGAGCTCCAGGGTGCGGGCGTGCTCGCGCGACAGCGTCGCCGCCCGGCCGAAGTCGTAGACCTCGACGTCGGCGGTCGCCGTTTCCGCGCGCACTCGCGAGCGCACGCCGTCATCCATCACCACGAACCCGACTATCGGGCGGTGATCGGCGTGCGTTAGGGGCAGGTCAGGGGGAGGTCTGCGCAGCACCCGCGGCAGGGATCAGCGCTCGCACCTCCTCGCTGGCGTCGGAGAGGATGACGATGTCCACGCGGCGGTTCTCGGCGAGCTGCTCGGGGGTGCTCCCGGCGGCCACCGGACGGGTGTCGCCGAAGCCCACGGATTTGAGATGTGCGGGGGGCAGGCCGGCTGCCTCCACGAGATAGCGCAACACCTGGGTGGAGCGTCCCGCCGAGAGCTCCCAGTTGGTCGGGAAGGGTGCGACCGAGCCGCGGGCGTCGGCGTGCCCCTCCACCGAGATCTCGTTCGGCGCGGAGACGAGGACCGAACCCAGGGCGTCCAGCACCTGCGTCGCGGCCGGACTGAGATCCGTGCTGTTGGTGGTGAAGAAGGTCTCCGCGCTCACCAGTCCGATGGTCAGCCCGCGCTCATCGATCGTGAAGGTGACGTCGGTCTCCAGTCCCCGCTCCGCGAGGACCTGACGCAGCCGCTCGCGCAGGGCGGACAGCTCGTCGAACTCGCGCTCCGCGGCCTCCAGGCCCGTGTCGGCGAAGTCCTGGCCCTCGTCGTCGATGAGCTCCGGAGGCACGACCACGCCGCTGGTCACGTCGACGTCGTCCGAGGGCTCCTGGCCGAAACCCGTCGCGAGCGAGGCGCTGAGGGCCTCGAACTTCTCCTGGTCGACCGTCGACATCGCGAACAGCACGATGAACATGCACATGAGCACCGTCACCATGTCGAGGTAGGACGCCATCCAGCGCTCGTCCGGTCCGCTGTGCTCGGACTCCTGGACACGGCGTCGGGTGCGCACGCTCATGAGAAGAGGTCCTCGTGCGCCTCCGTCTCCGCGGGCTGCTCGCGGCGGCGGGAGCGGCCGGGGGAGCGGTCGGAGACGAGCGCGCTCAGACGTTCGCGGACGTGGGCGGGGGCGGCGCCGGCCTGCACGGCGAGCATGCCCTCCATCAGCACCGTCATGCGTTCGAGCTCCAGCTCGCCGAGGCGCTGCAGCCGGCCGCCGATCGGCAGCCAGATGAAGTTCGCCGACAGCAGGCCCCACAGCGTGGCGACGAAGGCCGCGGCGATCATCGGGCCGAGCGTGTCCGGCTTGTCGAGCTTCTCCAGCACGTGGGTGAGGCTGACCACCGTGCCGATGATGCCCACCGTGGGAGCGAACCCGCCGAGGGTCATGTAGAAGCGCGAGGCGGTGCGGTTCCGGGCGGCGGTGGACGTGAGCTCGTCCTCGAGGAGCACCCGCAGGTCCTCCGCGTCCGTGCCGTCGGCGATGCTCTGCAGGGCCTGCCGCAGGAACGGGTCCTTCTCCTCGTCCAGACCCTGCTCCAGCGCGAGCAGGCCCTCGGAGCGGGCCTTCTCCGCGTAGCCGACCACGGTGTCGATCGTGCTCTGCGCGGTGCGCCGCTCGCCGCGGAAGGCGCGGGGGAGGGACTTCACGGCGTGCAGGGCGTCGCGCAGCGTGCCGCTGGCGAGCCCGACCGCGATCGTGGCGCCGAAGACGAGCACCATGGGAGCCGGGAGCAGGAGCGACCCGACCGTCGCTCCCTCCAGGTTGATCATGGCGATCAGGGCGCCGAACGCGAGGACGAGCCCGAGGATGAGAGACGGATCCATCAGGCGTCCCCTCCCGTCACGTCAGCGCCGGGCAGGGGGTCCTCGGTGCCGGCCGCGACCAGCGCGGCGGCGGTCGCGAGGACACCGGCGCGGAACCGGGTGATGCGGGCGATCACGTCGTCCATCGTCTCCGTGACGACGAAGGTCGCGCCGTCGACCATCGTGATCGTCGTGTCCGGCGTGGCCTGGACACGTTCGATCAGGTCGGGGTTCACCGCGAACCGGGAACGGTTCAGGCGCGTGAGGACGATCATGGGCTCCATCCTGGAAAAGCTCGCCCCGCCCGGAAGCGGGGAACCGACGGCCCGTCCTGGGCTGTCGGAGGGGACTGTCGGCCGGGCGCTGCGCGTCGTTAGCGCCGGTGCCCGAGCGGACGGGGATCTTCCTCACGACGGGCGCGTCGTCGCCGATAGGGATCAGGGGCGGGGGACGATGAGCAGCGGGCGAAGGGAGCCTTGTGCGGGATCGGAACGTGGAGAAGGCCGCGGCGACGGCGGCCGAGGAATGCGGCTGCGCGCCGACGGCGGCCGAGCGGGGCGCGCTGTGGCGCCAGCCGGTCAGCCGCCGCAGCGCCTTCGGGATCGGGGCGCTGGGCGTGGTCGCGCTCGCCGCCTTCGGCGTCGGGTCCGGCGTCACCGCCGCGCACGCCGCGTCCTACCCGAGCTGGGACGACGTCCAGCGGGCGAAGAACAACGAGGCGGCCAAGGCCGGTGAGGTCACCCGGATCCAGGGGCTGATCCAGTCCCTCGAGCGCAAGGTCGCCGAGACCCAGGCGGCGGCACAGGTCGCGTCGGACGAGTTCTACGAGGCCCAGCAGGCGTACTTCGCGGCCATCACGGAGGCGGAGACCCTGCAGGCTCAGGCCGACGAGCAGTCGGCGCTCGCGGAGGAGACGGCGAAGAAAGCCGGTCAGGTCGCCGCCCAGCTGTACCGCAGCGGCGGGGACGACACCGCTCTGGAGCTGTTCTTCGCAGGGTCAGGCGCCAACGCCGACGAACTCCTGTCGCGCCTCGGCACGATGAACAAGTTCCTCGAGTACAACCAGACCACCTACGACAACGCCGTCTCGGCGCGCGACACCGCCCAGGCGCTGACGGCGCAGGCCGACGTCGCCCGGGACGAGCGCGACCGCCTGCAGCAGGTCGCCGAGCAGAAGATGGTCGCGGCGCAGCAGGCCGCGGACGCCGCGCAGGCCGCACTCGACGAGCAGGCGGCGAACCTCGAGACCCTCAAGGCGCAGCTGGCGGCCCTCAAGGACACCACGACCAAGACGGTCGCGGGGTACCAGGCGGGCGTCGAGGCGCGGCGGCGGGAAGAGGAAGCCCGCCGCAAGCGCGAGGCGGCTGCGGCGGCCGCGGCGGCGGCAGCTGCCGCTCGGGGGACCAGCGGCGGTGGTGGCGGTGGCGGTGGCGGCGGTGGTGGCGGCGGCTCCGCGGGCAACGGTGGCTGGGTCCGCCCGCACGGCGGCGCGCGCAGCTCGAGCTACGGCCCGCGCACCCCCATCTGCGGTCCTCAGGGCTGCTCGTCGAGTTTCCACTACGGTGCGGACCTTGCCAACGGCTGCGGCGCCGCGATCTACGCCGCGAACTCCGGCACGGTCGACTATGCCGGACCGAACGGGAACTACGGCAACTACATCCGCATCCAGCACGGCGGCGGCATCAGCACGGGATACGCCCACATCAAGCCGGGCGGCATCAACGTGCGCAGCGGACAGTGGGTGCGCTCCGGCCAGGTCATCGCCTATGCCGGTGACACCGGGCGATCGTTCGGATGCCACCTCCACTTCGAGGTCTACATCAACGGCGGGTACACGAACCCCGTGCGCTTCATGGAGCAGCGCGGCATCTACGTCTGAGGCGCCCGAAACCCCGTGTTGTCGCCGAGGCCCCGCCGTATCCACGTGGATACGGCGGGGCCTCGGCGCGAAAGCGGGGTCTCGGGAGGGGTCAGCGCTTGAGGTTGGTGAGCTCCTGGAGGACCTCGTCGCTGGTGGTGATGATGCGGGCGTTCGCCTGGAAACCGCGCTGCGCGACGATGAGGTTCGTGAACTCCTGGGAGAGGTCGACGTTCGACATCTCCAGAGCACCGCTGATGATGCCGCCCAGGCCGCCGGTGCCGGGCTGTCCGAGCTCGGCCTGACCCGAGTTGCCGCTCGGACGGAACTGCGACGAGCCGACCTTCTCCAGACCCCCGGGGTTGACGAAGCCGGCGAGCGCGATGCGGGCCAGCACCTGGGTGTCGCCGTTGCTGAACGTGCCGACGAGGCTGCCGTCGTTCGTCAGGGCGTAGGAGCTCAGCGTGCCGGCCGGCTTGCCGTTCTGCTCCTTGATGGCGATGTCGCTGACGTCGGCGAAACCGGTCACCCCGGACAGGTCGACGGTGACGCCGCCGGACACGATGCTGCCGGCGCCGTTCTGCACGCCGTTGGTGAAGGTCAGCGCGGTGCTCGCGCCCGCGCCGTCCGTGACATCCCACCCGGTCGCGCTGCGCGTGAAGGTCAGTCGCAGGGTCAAGGCGGAGCCGTCGGCGCCGTACGTCTTGATGTCGCGCACGAGCGTCTCGCCGACCGGGGCGCCGGAGGGCAGGTTGCCCGTGGCGCGCGCGGTGGTGGTGGCCGCGGCCGGGCTGAGGGCGCCGACCGGGAGGGTGATGTCGCCGATGCCCTGGCCGGGGACGATCGCGCCGTTGCGCGCCGTCCACCCCTGGACGAGCGCGCCGCCGGCGCCGACCAGACGGCCGCTCGCGTCGAAGGTGAAGCCGCCGTTGCGGGTGTACAGCGTCTCGCCACCGGAGCGGACGACGAAGAACCCGTCGCCCGAGATCATCAGGTCGGTGGGAACGCCGGTCGGCTGCGGGGCGCCGCCGGCGAAGTTGGTGCTGATGCCGGCGACCTGCACACCGAGCCCGACCTGGGCCGGGTTCTGTCCGCCCGTCGCCTGCTGCGGCAGCATCGAGTTGCGCAGCAGCTGCGAGAGGGAGTCCTGGAACTGCACGGACGAGGCCTTGAAGCCGGTCGTGTTGACGTTGGCGATGTTGTTGCCCGTGACGTCGAGCATGGTCTGGTGCGAGCGGAGTCCGGAGATTCCGGAGAAGAGGGAACGGAGCATGGTGATGCCTTTCTGGGGAGCGGGGTCAGGCAGCGGTGCCGGGGACGAGGGAGACGCCGGAGACGGCGTCGAGGGGGATCGACTTCTCGCCGATGGTCACGGTGGGGATGGCTCCCGCATAGGAGACCGCGGTGACGATGCCCTTCTGGGTGACACCGTCGGCGTCGACGTACTGCGCCTCCTGGCCGAGGAGGGCGGCGGCGGTCTGCCGCATGCTGAGCGCGAAGCTCTCGGTGCTCGTCGAGGCGAGCGCCGTCAGCTGCTCCATGGAGGCGAGCTGCGTGGTCTGCGAGATCATCTCGTTCGTGTTCATGGGGGAGCTCGGGTCCTGGTTGGTGAGCTGGGTCACGAGCAGCTTGAGGAACACCTCGGAGTCGAGCGTCTTCTTGCGCTCGGTCGCCGGGGTCGTGCTGCCGGTCTGCACACCGGACGTCGGCGTGGCACCCGGCGGGAGGGTGCCGGTGATGGAGTCGACCGTGGTCATGGGGTCCTCTCTGGTCAGGCGTAGACGTCGATGCCGCCGAGCGGAGCGACGGGCGGTGCGGGAGGGGGCGGGGGTGGAACTTCTGCCGGCGTCGGCGGGACGGCGGAGGCGCGCGCGGCCGCCTGGTGCCGCTGGGCATCGGCGCCGCCGTTCCCGGTCTGACCGCCCGTCCCTCCGTGCTGCGGCGAGGAGGGCGAGCCGTCCGACGTGGTGAGGCTGAGGGTCGCCTGCGGAGCGGCGATCGCGAGATCACGACGGAGGTCGCCGAGGATGGCGCGCAGCGCGTCCCGCCCGAGCTCGCCGGGGGCGTGCAGCTCGATGCGGATCGTGGACCCGGCGATGAGGGCGCGCACGGTCACGGGGCCGAGGTTCTCCGGCGAGACGGTCAGCGTGATCCGGTGGTCCCCGTCCGGGGCCTGGGCGAGGGACACCACGGGGGCCGCCACCTGCGGGAGGAGAGCCGGGCGGGCCGGCGCGGCGACCGCGCTCGGCGGTGCCGCGGGGGCGAGAGCGGTGGCGGCGACCGGGCTCGGGGCGGCAGCGGCCCCCGCGGCCACGGGATCGACGCTCGGCGGGGCCGCGGCCGGCGGGGCGACCGATGCGGGGATCGAGGGTGCCGCCGGTACCGGGACCGCGTCGTCGGCGGTCGTCGCCTCTGCAGCAGAGGTCGAGGGCACGGTCGACGTGCGAGCCGGCGCGGCCGTGGAGACTCGGGGCAGGGAGGCGTCCGGTCCTGTGGCCGTCCCGCTCCCGACGGCGGTGCCGGGGGGCGCGACTTCTCCGGTCTCTCGACCCGGGGTGGGGGGCCGCAGGCCCGGTCGGACGGTCGCCGGGTCCGGAGACGGTGCGACCGGCGGCGCCGACGTCGGGAGGAGCGGGGCCGCCACGGCGTCCCCGGCGTCGGACGGCGAGGCGGAGGAGGGGGTACCCGCGGTCTCCCCGGAGGCGGGCGTCGCCGCGGCGCCCGCCGTGCCCTCGCCGGGTACGAGGAGGGCGTCCTGCCCGGCGGCGGACGGGAGGCGCGGAGGCGAGACCGCCGTGGGTGTCTCCGTCGTCGCCGGAGGTGCGTCCGATTCGGCGGAGAGGGCTGGCACGAGTGGCGCGCCGGCACCCGCGGGCGTCGGCGGGGCCGGGAGCAGCGGTGAGACGGTCGCGGCGCCCTCGACCGGAACGGTGGCCGCAGGCTCGGCCTCGGTCGTGGTCTCCGCGGCGCTGCCGGGGTCGTCGGTCGCACCGGGACCGGGGGATGCCGTCTCCCGCACCGCATCGCGCACAGCCTCGGCGAACGCGGTCGCACCGGGTGAGCCGGTGCGTGCGGCTGGGGTGGAGGGACGCACGGGGCGGGCATCCAGGGCGGTGAGGAGGTCGAGCGCGGTCATGCCGTCCCCTCCGTCCGCGAGCGTGCGGCGATCTCGTCGAGCTCCGCCTGCTCGGCGTGCAGGTCGGCCGTCCGCACGGCTACCGCGTGGTTGTCCGCGAGTCGTTCGAGGCCGCGGAGCGTGCGCCGGGCGTCCGCGTGCGCGGACCGCGCCTCCGCGACCGTCTCCTGCTGGAGGTCGGCCAGCGCGGTGAGGTCGGCGAGCAGCGCCCGCCCGGAGACCCGGGCCGCGGCGAGCGCAGCGAGGGTGCGCACGTCGACGGCCTCCGTGTCGGTACCGGCCAGGTGTGCGCGCAGGGCCCGGTCCCTGGCCTCGGTGTGCTGCGCGTCGATGACCGCGCGCGAGAGGCGCTGCGCGGCGGCGCGCTCCTGGATCTCCCGCACGCGCAGGAGACCGGCGAGAGAGAACCCTCTGCTCATGACACCCCCTCGAAGGCGGAGACGAGGCCGTCCAGTCGCGTCCAGGACTCCTCGATCGCGCTCGTCTCGTCGAGCGGCTGGGTGAGGAAGGCCGAGATGGCGCGCTCGTGGGCGATCGCCGCATCGATGCGGGCGTCGGCACCGGCGTGGTAGGCGCCGATGTCGATGAGGTCGTTCGCCCGGCGTCGGGCAGCGAGCACGGCGCGGAGGGTGGCCGCCTGTGCACGGCGCTCCGGACTCGTGATCTTGCCGGCCACGCGGGACACGGACCCGAGGACGTCGATCGCGGGGTGGTGGCCGGCGAGGGCGAGGGCGCGATCCAGCACCACGTGGCCGTCGAGGATGGAGCGGACCGTGTCGGCGATGGGCTCGTTGTGATCGTCGCCGTCGACGAGCACGGTGTAGATGCCGGTGATGGACCCGGCGCGGTCGGTGCCGGCGCGCTCCAGCAACCCGGCGAGGAGGGAGAACGTGGACGGCGGGTAGCCGCGGGTGGCCGGCGGCTCACCCGCGGAGAGCCCGATCTCGCGCTGGGCCATCGCGACCCGGGTCAGCGAGTCCATCATGAGGATCGCGTGGGCGCCCTCGTCACGGAAGGCTTCCGCGATCCGAGTGGCGGTGAACGCGGCACGGATGCGGGCCATGGCGGGCTGGTCCGAGGTCGAGACGATGACGACGGAGCGGGCGAGTCCCTCCGGCCCCAGATCGTCCTCGATGAACTCCCGCACCTCGCGACCGCGCTCGCCGACGAGGGCGATCACGTTGACCTCGGCCTCGGTGCCGCGGGCGATCATCGACAGCAGCGACGACTTCCCGACCCCTGACCCCGCGAACAGGCCGACGCGCTGTCCGCGGCCGACGCTGACGAGGGTGTCGAGGGCGCGCACGCCGAGGGGGAGCGCGGTGTCGATGCGGTCGCGCTCCATGATCGAGGGGGTGTCGTGATCCAGGCTCACGTGCGGCGCCGCGAGCGGACCCTTCCCGTCGATGGGGCGTCCGAGCCCGTCCAGGACCCGGCCGAGCAGCGCCGATCCGGTGGGAACCCTCACCGGGCCGCCGCGGCCGCGCACGGGGGCGCCGACGGTGAGCCCGGCGACCGAGGCGAGCGGCATGCAGCGCAGCCCGTCCTCCCCGGTCGCGACGACCTCGGCGTCGATGCCGTCGAGCGTCACCACGTCCCCCACGGCGCCGTCGAGCCCGCGGACCTGCACGCTGAGGCCGCGGACCTGCGAGACCTCGCCGATCCGTTCCGGACGCGCCGCCTCGAGCACCGTCGTCCAGGCGCTCACGGCGCGGCCTCCGCGACCGCGCGGCGCGCCCGGTCGAGGGCGGTCCCCACCCTGGCGTCGATGACACCGTGCTCCAGCACGGCCACGGCGTCGCCGCGGGTGAGGGTCTCGTCGGGCACCAGCGTGAGTCCGGAGATGTCGTCGCCGGCCTCCGCGGAGAGGACGCGGAGGTCGTCCGGGTGCAGACGGAGGCGACGTACGGCGGCCGCATCGGTCGCGCTCAGGGCGCGGCGGGCCGCGGCGGCGGCCGACGCTCCTGCGTCGCTCAGCTCCGCGGCGATGATCAGTTCCGCGAGGTCGATCGCATGGGAGTGCACCTGGCTCGTCGCAGCGGACTCCAGCTCCGCCTCTCGGGCGGCGAGGGACCGCGCGGCGGCGTGCAGGGCGGCGACGGCGGCGGCGACGTCCGCGGCGCGGGCGCGCTCCCGTTCGGCCAGCTCGGCCTCGGCGCCGCGACGGGCGGCGTCGGCGTCGGCCGCGCCCGCCCGGAAGCCCGCGGCGTGTCCCTCCGCGTACCCGCGGCGGCGGGCGCGCTCCTGTTCCGCCCGGTGGTCGGAGCCGCCGAGCCGGGGGAACGCAGCGGGGGCGAAGGCGTCAGTAGACATATTCGTCCTCGTCCGCCCGCTGCACGGTGATGTCTCCCGCGGCCTCCAGGGCACGGATCGTCCGGACGATCTCGGCCCGCGCCTCCTCGACCTGGGAGACGCGCACCGGGCCCAGCGTCCGGGCCTCCTCGTCGAGGTTCTCGCGGTTGCGCTCGGACACGTTGCGGCGGATGAGGTCGACGATCGGCTGCTGGGCCCCCTTGAGGGCGAGAGCCAAGGAGCGGATGTCCATGCCCCGCAGCACGCGCTGGGTGTCCCGGTCGTCGAGCTTGACGATGTCCGCGAACGTGAACATGCGCGAGCGGATGTCCTCGGCGAGGGCGCTGTCGCGGTCCTCGATGCTGGCCAGCAGCGCCTTCTCGATCGTCGCTCCCGACCGCCCGATGATCTCCACGAGCGGCTCGACGCCGCCGAGCACCTCGGGACTGTCCCGCGAGGCGAGGCTGCCGGTCCGGGCCTTGAGGGCGTCGGCGACGATGACGATGGCCTCCTGCGAGGCGGTGCCCATGGTGGCGATGGCCTGGGCGACGTCGGTCCGCGCCGGATCGGGCAGCGCGGCGAGGACGGCGGCGGCCTGTTCGGCGGGGAGATGGGCGAGCACCAGGGCGACGGTCTGCGGCAGCTCTCCGTCGAGGAGCGTGGCGAGGTGGGCGGCGTCGGCGGAGGCGAGGAAGTCGAACGATGCGCTCATCGACGTCGAGCCGACCCGGCCGAGCACGGCTGCCGCCCGCTCGGAGCCGAACGAGGCCTCCAGCAGGCCCGCGGCGATGTCGCGTCCGCCGCGTGCCGGAGGGAGGTGCCCCGCGGCGATGCGATGGAACTGCCCCAGCGCCTGGACCGTGGTCTCCGCGTCGAGATCCTGCAGCCCGATGATCTCGGCGGCGACGGCCTCGGCCTCCGCCTCGGAGAGGTGCTTCATGACCTCGACGGCCTGCGCGCGGTCGAGGTTCATCAGGACGATCGCGGCCGTCTGCCGATCCGTCAGTCCGCTCATACCCGCGACCTGTCGTCGATGAGGGTGCGCAGCAGCTCCGCGGTGCGCTGCGGATCCTGACGGGTGAGCGCGGCGATCTCGGCGCGGCGGCGCTCGAGGCTGATCTGCGTGGGCTCGGGCTCGGGATCCGGGTCGAGGTCGGGTACCGGCTCGAGGAAGGCGAGCGGCGTGGTCGGCGCCTCCAGCACGGCCGTCGGCGCGTCCGCCGAGAGCGCGGACAGCTCGACAGGACGATCGCCGAAGAGCTGGTCGAACTCCTCCACGCCGCGCGCCTTCCGCCGGGAGCGGACGATGAGGGCGGCGATCGCGGCGATGAGCGGGATGGCGATGGCGGCCGCGATGATGACGGTGTTCAGGAGGGCGGCCTGACGGGCACCCTCTTCGGCCTCCTTCGCCGCCTGCAGCGCGGCCTGCGCGGCCTCGGCATCGGTCTGGCTGAAGGCGACGAGTTCGACGGCGAGCTCGTCGCCGCGGGTGCGGTCGATGCCGGCGGCGGTGGCCACGAGGTCGCTGAGCTGGGCGGAGCTGAGGTCGCCCCCGGCCCCGGCGTCCACGGCGACCGACACGGACTGCCGCAGCAGGGTGCCGGCGGGAGTGGAGGTGCTCTCCGTGGCCTTGTTGACGGCGTTGGTGCGCGTCACCTCGGTGTTCGTGTAAGTGCCGTCGCCGTTCCCGTTCGGCACGGCGATGTTGTCCGGACCCAGGACCCCGGCCTCGGAGGTCGATCCGTTGCTGTTCTGCTCACGGACCTCCTCGGTGAGCGGGGGAGCGCCCTCGGCCGGCGTGTAGGTCTCCTCGACGCGTTCGTTCACCGAGCGGTCGATCTCGGCGACGACGGTCACGGTCGCATTCCCCGGGCCGACCACGGTGTCGAGCATCTGCTGCACGCTCGCGGCCACGCGGGCCTCGTAGTCGCTCGCCTGCTGATCGAGTCCGCCGGTGGCCCCGCCGCCCACGGTCGAGAGCGTGCGCCCGGTCTGATCGACCACGGCGACATTCTCCGGCTTCATGCCGCTGACGGCCGCCGAGGTGAGGTGCACGATGGCCTCGACCTGCTTCTGGTCGAGCGTCGTGCGTCCGGCGGTCTCCACGAACACGGAGGCGGTCGCATCGACGGTCTCCGACACGAAGACGCTCTCCTCCGGGATGGCGAGCTGCACCGACGCGGCGGAGACGCCGTCGATGGCGGAGATCGTCGCGGCGAGCTCGCCCTCGATCGCGCGCTTGTAGGTGACCGACTGCTGGAACTCGCTCGTGGTGACACCCATGTCGTCCAGCAGCGAGTACCCGGCCGATCCGGCGCTCGGCAGCCCGGCGGAAGCGGCGGCGAGCCGCTGGTCGTACACGTCCTTCTCGGGGACGAGCACCGTGGCGCCGCCGTCGGCGAGCTCGTAGGGCACGGAGGCGGAGCGCAGCTGCTCCACCACGGCGTTCGCGTCCGAGGCGTTCAATCCCGAGAACAGCGGGGTGTAGGTGGGGCGGCTGAGCCAGCTGGACAGCGCGATGATGCCGAGCGCGAGCACCGCGATACCGATGATGGCGATGGTCCGCTGCGCGAGCGAGAATCCGGCGACCACCCGCCGCATCCGCTGGAACGCCCCGGTCACTGCCGGGGGCATCAGGCCTGCATCCGCATGATCTCGTTGAACGCGTCGACGCCCTTGTTGCGGACGGCGGCGACGAGTTCGAGGGTGACGGCGGCGCGCGAGGACGCGATCATCGCCGCGTGGATGTCGTCGAGGTCCCCGGTCACGGCCGCGACCTTGAGGGTGTCGGACTCGGACTGCAGCGAGCGCAGTTCGTCGATCGCTCCGGTGACGCTGTTCGCGAAGGCCGTGTCGTCGCCCGTCTTCGCGCCCGTGACGGGCGAGGTGGTCATGCCGAGGGACGAGGCGACGGCCTCGATGCCGGCCACGGCGCTCACGCGTTCCGTCCGATCTGCAGCGCCGCCTCGTACGAGTTGCGGGCGCGGTCCACGATCGCCGCGCTCGCCTGGTATCCGCGCTGCGCGAGGATCAGCTGGCTCATCTGGTCTCCCAGGTCGATGTCGGGGTAGCGCACGTAGCCGTCGGCGTCGGCGAGCGGGTGGTCGGGCTGGTGCACGAGCCGGCCCTCCGCATCGCCCTGGACGGTCCCGGCGACGTAGACGCCGGGGGACTGGTCGCTGGTCTGGGCGAGGATGTAGCGTGCCCGGAACGCCGCGCCGTCGGTGGGTGTCGCGGTGTTGATGTTGGCGATGTTGTCGCTGATGGCGTCGAGCCACTTCCGGTGCACGGTCAGCCCCGTGCCGGCGATCCCGATGGCGTCGAAGGTCATGACGTCCTCATCGCGGTGCGCATCGAGGAGAACGACCCGTTCACGGCCTGGGTCGCGAACTGGTAGCGCAACATGGTGTCGATGCTGGAGAGGGTCTCGGTGTCGAGGTTCACGTTGTTGCCGTTCAAGCGCGTCGGCTCGAGCGAGGTCCCGACCGTGGCGGACACGTCCCCGTCGCCGGCGGCGATCGAGTCGGCGAGCGCCGCCTCGAACTGCACACGCTTGGCGTGGTAGTCGGGGGTGTTGATGTTGGCGATGTTGTCGGCGATGGCTCGCTGGCGCAGCGAGAGGCCGTTCAGCGCACTCGTCAGTGCGGTGATGGTCACAGAGTCGAACACGAACCGGCTCCCCGTGTGTGGGCGAAGTGGCCGTTCCCTGGCCGAGTCTTGCGAGCCATCCGTGCTCTCGGGAGACTGTCGGCCGTTCGTGCGGTTTCGTTAGGAGGGTCGCTCACCCGTCCACATCGAGGTAGGCGGGAGCATCCGGCGGGCGGGGTGCCGGAACCCGGCGGACGGCGCCGAGGTGCTGCCGCAGCCCGTCGAGCTCCGACCGGGCGCGTTCCATGGCGGCGTGCTGCCGGTCGATCACCGCGCGGGCGCGGTCGGCGAGGTGCGGCGGGAGCGGCGAGGACGGCGGCGCCCAGGGGATGATGTCATGCACCTCGACGGATCCGGCCGGCGCGGCGAGGATCCGGTCGGCGTCCGCCTCGAGCCTGTCCAGCAGCGCGGCCCAGTCCTCGTCCGTCATGCGCGGCCCTCCGCGACGGCCAGGGCGGCGGTGTGCCAGGCGTCGCGCAGCGGCACGACGAGCTCGCGGCAGGCATGGGTGCGCTCCGGGTCGCGGCCGATGTTGGCGCCGATCAGCGTCTGCGACAGGAACACGTACAGCGAGCGCAGTCCGGCGCTGCCGCTCCATCCGTCGGTGAGGGAGGACGACAGCTCGGCCACGATCGCCTGCGCGTGCTGGAGCTGGGTGTTGGCCTCGGCCCAGTCGGCCGCCCGCTGCGCCGTCTCCGCGCGCTCGATGTCGAGCAGGAGCCGGTCGTAGAGCATCGTGACCAGGCGCTCCGGCGGGGCGGACAGGACGGCGTCCTCGCGGTACCGCTGCTGGGCGCGCAGGGCGGCGTTCATGCTCACGAGTCCGACCCGGAACGGCTGCTCGGCAGCGAGTTGATCTGCGAGGCGAGGTAGGAGGACTGCGACTGCATCTGCGACAGCATCACCTCGAGGCGGGCGTAGGTGCGCTCCAGCGAGGCCTTGCGCTGCGCGAGGCGCACGTCCCAGCGCTCCATCTGTTCGCCGAGGCTCTTGACCTCGCTCTCCTGGCCCGTGATCCGCGAGGTGAGCAGCCCGTCGTACTTGTCCGAGTAGGACGTCGCCGTCTGCTCCACACGCGCCGCGACCGCAGAGAAGAGAGCGCCGACGGCCGCGGGGTCCTTCGCCAGCGCCTCGGAGAACTTCTCCTCGTCGAAGGTGAGCTTGCCGTACATGTCGGTCGAGATGCCGACCGTGGAGGGGGAGACCCCGTCCACCGGGTGCTGGATGGCGTCGGCGAGGGCGGTCCGCAGGCCGCGGATGGTGCTGTCGCCGGTGAAGACGCCGAGCGTCGTCTTCTCGCCCTGTCCCGCGGCGACGGTGGCCTTCGAGCCGTTGTCGATGCGGGTGAAGATGTCGGTGAGGAGGGCGATGAACTCGCCGGAGGCCTTGGCCCTGGCCTCGCTGTCGACGGCGACGGTCACGGTGACGGGGGACGTCGAGACGGTGGAGACCGTGACGTCGACGCCCTCGAAGAGATCGGTGAAGGTGTTGCCGGACGAGGTGATGACCTGTTCGGCCGCGGTGCCGGCCCAGAGGCGCAGCTGCGCGTCCGTGCCCGTGGCGATGACGGCGGCCCCGGGCTCCGTGGACACGTCCGTGGCGGTGCCGGCGGTGACGGCGGCGAGGTCTCCCGCGTAGACGCGGAAGCGTCCCGCCTCGCCGGACTCCTCGGCCCGGAGCTGCAGGCGGTAGACGGGGGTGCCGTCGGCGTCCTTGCCGGCGGGGACGGCGGTGGCGAGGACGCCCGTGTCGGCGTCGTTGATGGCCTGGGCGATGTCCTGCATCGAGGTGGAGTCGGCCTGCACCTGCACGCGCTTCCCCGTGGCGTCCTCGAGGGTCAGCACGGGCGGGTCCGCGGGCCAGCGGGAAGCGGCGGCGGAGACGACGGTGTGCGCCTGGGCGACGCGGTCGACGACGATGTCGGTCGACACGGGCGCGGCGCCGGTGCGCAGGGCGACCTTCACCGATTCCGACGACGAGGTGCCGGTGAAGCGGTCGAGACCGCCAGGCGCTGCGGCCTTCTCGGCGGCGGCGGCGAGGTTCTGCACGGCGGTGTTGAGGGTGCGCAGCTGTGTCATGACGACGTTCTTGTCGTCGATCTTGGCCTTGAGCAGCGTGCGGGGGATGGCGTGCACGTCCATCAGCGCCTTGATGACCTCGGTGGTCTTCAGCCCCGACACGAGGCCGTCGAGCGAGAGCGACATGCGGCTTCCCTTCTGTGTGCGGCGGGGCCCGGGTGACGGCCGAAGCCGTCACCCGGACCCCCGGAGTGATTCCGTGCGGCGGCGCGGGTCAGCGCAGCAGCTGGAGCACGCCCTGGTTGGCCTGGTTGGCCTGGGCCAGCATGGCCGTTCCCGCCTGCGACAGGATGTTCGCGGACGTGAACTTGACCATCTCGGACGCCATGTCGGTGTCGCGGATGCGGCTCTCGGCGGCGGCGAGGTTCTCGGCCGACACGTTGAGGCTGTTGATGGTCGACTCGAAGCGGTTCTGCAGCGCACCGTAGCCGGCACGTGCGGTCGAGACCGCCTGGATCTGCGTGTCGATGCCCGCCAGAGCCGCGCCGTACGTCGCCGCGTCCGTCATGCCGGCCGCGAGCGTCTTGATGTCGGCGCCGAGCGTGGCGAAGTTGGTCAGGCCCACCGAGATCTGGTCCTCGGCGGCGACCGCACCCGCACCCACCTGGAACGTCAGCGTCGCGCCGCCCGAGAGCAGCTTGATGCCGTTGAAGTTCGTGCTCGACGCGATCCGGGTGAGCTCGTCGCCCAGGGCGGAGATCTCGGTCTGGATGGCCTCGCGCGACTTCGCGTTGTTCGAGTCGTTCGCGCCCTGGTTGGTCAGGTCGCGCACGCGCTGCAGGATGGAGTGCACCTCGGTCAGGGCGCCTTCTGCGGTCTGGATGACCGAGATGCCGTCCTGGGCGTTGCGAGCCGCGACGTTCAGGCCGTTGACCTGCGAACGCAGGCCCTCGGAGATCGCGAGGCCGGCGGCGTCGTCCGCTGCGCGGTTGATGCGCAGACCGCTCGAGAGCTTCTCGAGCGACTTCGACAGGTCGTTCTGCGTGTTGGACAGGTTGCGGTAGGCGTTGAGCGCGCCCACGTTGGTGTTGATCTGCATACCCATGAGGGTTTCCTCCGTGATGTGTTGTACGGGAGACCATCCGTGGTCTCCTGCCCTGACCTATCGGCGGAGGATGCGGACGCGTTAGGCGGGGGCGGCGGCGCGGAAGACGTCGCCGATCCGGACGCCGGCGGCCTCGGCGATGCGGCCGAAATAGGCGTCGCGTGCGGCAGGCGAGACGCGGGTGGTGGTCGTGGTCTCGGTGCCGCCCTCCGCGAAGTAGCGGTCGAGGGCGTCGCGGAGCAGGCGCACGGCCTCCGACCGCTGCTGCGAGACGGCCGAGTGGGTCACGCCCAGCTCCTCGGCGATCTCCTTCACGGGCCGCTCCTCGATGTAGACGGCCATGATGATGCGCCGCATGCGCTCGGGGAGGGCGCCGATGGCGTGTTCGAGCACCTCACGCCGTTCGCCGACCATCGCCGACTCCTCCGGCAGCGGGATGTCGGCGACGAGATCGCGCGTGGCGGGGTCGTCCAGCGGGGCGACGGTGCGTGCGGCGTCCGCGAGGGCCTCGACGACCACCTCCTTGGGGGAGCCCATGGCGGTGGCGATCTCGGTGGCGGTCGCCGTGCGGCCGAACGCGGCGGTGAGGGTCTCGCGGACGGCGACCGTCTCCTTGATGCGCTTGCGGATGCCGCGGGACGCCCAGTCCATGGCGCGCATCTCGTCGGCGAACGCGCCGAGGATGCGTCGACGGGCGTAGGCGCCGAAGGGGACGCCGAGCGCGGGGTCGTACGCGTCGGCGGCGGTCACGAGGGCGAGCGCGCCGACGGCGGCGAGCTCTTCGCGGGGGATATGGGTAGCCCGAGCATGGGTGTCTGCAGCGAGGTAGCCGACCAGGGGGAGGTTGGCCTCGACGAGGCGGTTGCGCTCAGCGCGCGACGACATGGGGGATGATCCACCTCTCTGGATGCACTCCGGAAGCTCATGGCGAGGGATAGATGGCCATATCACAAGGTCCGAGATATGTCCATGGGGAGCACTAACCGCCGCCAATGCACATAGTAACCTTAGGGGCGCGGCGGCCGATAGAGATTTATGAACCGTTAACAGGCGGGCCGATCGCACCCGCGTGGGGCGGGGGATCGCTGGGGACAAAGGGGATCATGGGAGCCAACGAACTATCGATGCAGCTCTGGCGCGAGCGCGAGCTGCTCGAGATGCTGCTTTTCAAGCTCGACGAGCAGCAGCTGCTGCTCGCCGCCGGCCGGTCGCACTGGATCCAGTTCGCGGCCAGGGAGATCGATCAGGTGCTCGACCGCCTCCGCGCGGCGAGCCTGGCCAGGGCCGTCGAGGTCGCCGGTGTCGCCGAGGAGTGGGGGGCTCCTCAGGACGCGACGATCGGTCAGCTCATCGAGCACGCTCCGGACGGAGCCTGGGGCGATGTCTTCACCGACCACATGCGTGCGCTGGTGAAGCTGACAGCGGAGGTCGAGCAGATGCGCGACGCCGCCGCGGAGCAGCTCAGCGGAGTGCTCCGCGCCACGCAGGAGACCATCGCCGCTCTCGGCCAGGAGAGCGGCGAATACACCACCCGCGGCGACCGCGCCCGCGAGGACGCCGCCCGCATCATCGACACCGAGATGTGACCGAGAGGGATTCATGTCGACCTTCAGTGGACTGACCACCGCCGCCAGCGGCCTCGCCGCCGCACGGCGGGGCATGGACGTGGTCGGGCAGAACATCGCCAACCAGAAGACCGAGGGGTACACGCGGCAGCGCGTCGAGACCTCCTCGATCGCCGCCGTCGCGCAGACGGGCCGCTTCAGCATGGGCGCGCTCCCCGGACACGGCGTCTCGATCGACGGGGTGTCCCGCCTCGGTGACGCGCTGCTCGACGCCCGGGTCCGCGACACCCTCGGCGCTTCCGGCTACTGGGCCACCCGCGCGCTGGCAGCGACGACTGCCGAGTCGGCCCTCGCGGAGCCGACCGACAAGGGCCTCGCCAACCGGCTGACCAGCTTCTGGGCGGGCTGGCAGGACCTCGCCAACACCCCGGATTCGGGTGCGGCGGCCGCGAGCATCCTGGAGTCGGCGAAGGAGCTCGCCGCCCATATCTCCGGCGGCTACCGCACGGTCGCCGCGCAGTGGACGGCCGCCCGCGGGACCGCCGAGCGCACCGTCAGTCAGGTCAACGCCGCCGCCGACCAGATCGCGGTGCTGAACAGCGAGATCCGGGAGGCGCTGGCCTCGGGGCGATCGGCCAACGAGCTCACCGACCGCCGCAATCTGCTCGCGGAGGACGTGGCCCGGCTCGCCGGCGCGACGGCCACCGTGGAGACGGACGGCACGCTCACGGTCCGCCTCGGCGGCAACGCCCTGGTCTCCGGCGGCGACGCCCGTCACATCGCGCTGACCGGCTCGGCGACGATCGACGGCGCTCCGCGCGTCGGGGTCGCCTGGGAGTCGGTGCCGGATCTTCCCCTCGTCGTCGACGGGGGAGAGCTGGGCGGCTCCCTCGCGGTGCTCGCCCCGGCCGCCGACGGCGGGATGCTGGCGCAGCTCGCCGCGACATACGACCGCGTCGCCACGGCGCTCGCGGAGTCGCTCAACGCCCAGCACCGCGCCGGCGTCACGGCGTCCGGACAGCCGGGCGGCGACTTCTTCACCCTCCCGGCCACCGGCTCCGCCGCGCTCGGGATGCAGGTGGCCGTCAGCACGGCGGCCGACCTCGCCCTCGCCGCCCCCGGGGCCGGAGCCAAGGACGCGACCAACGCCGACCTCATCTCCCAGATCGGGCAGCGCGCGACCTCTCCGGACGCACTGTGGACCGATCAGGTGACCCGCTTCGGCGTCGCCACCGCGGCCGACGTGCAACGCGCGAAGGTGTCGGATGCGGCGGCTGTCGGCGCCGTCGGTGCGCAGCAGTCCGTCGCGGCCGTGGACGGCGACGAGGAGACGATCAGCCTGCTCACCTACCAGACCGCCTACCAGGCGGCGGCCCGCGTGCTCACCGCCGTCGACGAGGCCCTCGACGTGCTCATCAACCGCACGGGCGTCGTCGGACGCTGATCGGAGAAGCTCCATGATCTCTCGCGTGACCCAGACCACGATGACGCAGACGGCGATGCGCCAGCTGCAGTCCAACCTCTCCGAACTCGCCCGTCTGCAGGAGCAGGCCACGTCGCAGAAGGCGTTCGCCGCCCCCTCGGACGACCCGGCAGCGGCGGCGGCCGCCCTCGCCCTGCACGCCGAGCAGCGGCGCACCGAGCAGTATGCGCGCAACATCGACGACGGCCTGGCCTGGGTGACTGCCGCCGATACGGCGATCACCTCCAGCACGTCCCTGCTCTCGCGGGTGCGGGACCTCACCGCGCAAGGGGCCAACGACGGGGCGCTGGACGCCACGGCGAAGGAGGCCCTCGCGGTGGAACTGGAGGGCATCCGCGACGAGCTGCTCGCGCAGGCGAACACCCGGCTGCTCGGCCGGTCCGTCTTCGCCGGCACGTCGGACACCGCGGCCTTCGGGTCCGACTACTCCTACAGCGGTGTCGCCGGCTCCGAGGTCACCCGCCGCGTGTCCGATGCGGCGGCCGTCCGCGTCGACACGGACGGTGCGGCGGTGTTCGGCACCGGAGACGACTCGGTGTTCGCCCTCGTCGACCGCATCGTCGCCGATCTCCGCTCCGGCACCAACGTGGGGCCCCGACTCGGGGAGATCGACGACCGCCGCACGGCGATGCTGGGCGTGCAGGGCGCGGTCGGCACCAGACAGGCTCAGATCGAACGCGCCAAGGAGGCGGCAGTGCAGAATTCCGTGTCCCTCGAGTCCCGCCGCGCCGCGGTCGAGGATGTCGACTCGGTCGAGGTGCTCATCCGCCTGCAGGCGCAGGAGCTCGTCTACCGCTCGGCGCTCGCCGTCAACGCGCGCGTGCTGCAGCCGACGCTGATGGACTTCCTGCGATGACCGCCGTGCTCACCTTCACGGCCCCACCGCCCGGGCTGGCTCCGCACGTGGACTTCGCCCTCGCACCCGTCGACGGTGCGGACGGGCTCTTCGCGATGCGGGCGGTCGAGGACGACGCCCTGCGGCTCTACCTCGTCGACCCGAACACGGTCCTGGCGGAGTACGCGCCGATCCTCACGGACGCCCAGGTGGCCGACCTCGCTCTCGCCTCGGCGGACGACGCCTTCGTGCTCGTGGTGGCCCACCCCGGCGCCGACGGCGTCAGCGTCAACCTGCTGGCGCCGGTCGTCGTGAACCGGGCGACGGGAGCGGCGACCCAGGTCATCCTCGAAGGCCAGGACTACCCGGTGCGGGCGCCGCTGGGCTGACCCGCGCGGGTGCCGGGGCGCCGGGCGTGACGGGCGGGGTGACGACTACCCTGGAGACGTGATCCTCGCCGTCGACACGTCCCTTGGCACCGCCGTCGCCCTCATCGACCCAGACGGGACGTCTCGTGCCGAGGCCGGTACCGCCGATCCGCTGGGCCACGCCGAGGTGATCGGCGACCTCGTCCACGACGTACTCCGGGAGGGGGGAGCCGACGGCATCACGCACGTCGTCGCCGGCATGGGCCCCGGTCCGTTCACCGGACTGCGCATCGGCATCGCGACCGCGCGGGCGTTCGCCCTCGGCCGCGGCATCCCGGTGGTGCCGGTCCCGAGTCACACGGCGGCCGCGCTGACGATCCAGTCCACGGTGACCGAGCCGTTCGCCGTCGTCACCGACGCCCGCCGCCGCGAGGTCGCCGTCACCGTGTTCGACGGACAGGACGAGGACGGGATCCCGCGCACGATCGCCGACACGGTGCTCGTGCGGGCCGCCGACGCCGACGATCATCTCGCCGGTCTCCGCCGGGTCGACGTGACGACGCTGTCCGCAGCCGACCTCGCCAGGGTGGGGGCGCGCGCACTCGCCGCCGGGCGGGTCCTCGCGGGGGACGAGCCGCTCTACCTGCGGCACCCGGATGTGTCCCTGCCCGGTGCTCCGAAGAAGGTGGGCGCATGACCCTCCGGGACGCGCGGCAGGACGATCTCGACGCGATCATGGCCATCGAGCAGCGCTCGTTCCCGACCGACGCGTGGAGCCGGGACACCATGGCGAGCGAGCTGGCGAGCCCGCACGGCCGCTACCTCGTCGACGAGCGGGGCGGGGCGATCGTCGGATACGGCGGCATCCGGGCGCTGCAGGGCGGTGCGGACGCCGACATCCAGACCATCGCCCTCCTCGCCGAGGTCCGGGGTCAGGGCCGCGGGCGCGCGCTGCTGCGTGCGCTGCTGCAGGCGGCCGCCGACCGTGGGGCGCATGAGGTGTTCCTCGAGGTGCGCGCCGACAACCCTCCGGCCGAAGGACTGTATCGCGCGGAGGGCTTCGAGGAGATCGGCAGGCGCCCCCGCTACTATCAGCCGGATGACGTGGACGCGATCGTGATGCGTCTGGATCTGCGCCGCCACCCGGCGCCCGCCGACACGCCGGAGGAGGCGACCGCATGAGTGAGCCCCTGGTGCTCGGCATCGAGACGAGCTGCGACGAGACCGGCATCGGCATCGTGCGCGGTCGTACGCTGCTGTCCAACACGATCGCCTCCAGCATGGACGAGCACGCCCGGTACGGCGGCGTCGTGCCGGAGGTCGCCGCCCGCGCGCATCTCGAGGCCCTCCAGCCGACCATCGACGCCGCGCTCGCCGAGGCCGGCGTCCGTCTCGCCGACCTCGATGCGGTGGCCGTGACCAGCGGTCCGGGCCTCGCGGGAGCGCTCATGGTCGGTGTGGGGGCGGCGAAGGGACTCGCGGTCGCCTTGGACAAACCGCTGTATGCGGTCAATCACCTCGTCGGTCACATCGCGGCCGACATCCTGACGCCGGACTCGGCGCCGTTGGAGTATCCGACGATCGCGCTGCTGGTCTCCGGCGGCCACACCTCCCTGCTCCACGTGCGCGATCTCACGACCGACGTGGAGCTGCTCGGCGAGACCGTGGACGACGCCGCGGGCGAGGCTTTCGACAAGGTCGCCCGACTGCTGTCCCTGCCCTACCCCGGCGGCCCCGAGATCGACAGGGCCGCGGTGGGCGGAAACCCGGACGCGATCCGCTTCCCGCGCGGGCTGTCCCGCGCCTCCGACCTCGCGAAGCATCGCTACGACTTCTCGTTCTCCGGGCTGAAGACCGCGGTCGCCCGCTGGATCGAGCGCTTCGAGGCCGAGAACGCCGAGGCGGGTGCCGACGCCCGGGACCTCCCGATCGCCGACGTCGCTGCCAGTTTCCGGGAGGCCGTCGTCGACGTCCTGGTCACCAAGGCGCTCAACGCGTGCGCCGACCTCGGAGTGCCGCGGCTGCTCCTGGGTGGCGGTGTGATCGCGAACCGTCGGCTCCGCGACGTCGCCCTCGCCAGGGCCGCCGAGGCCGGCGTCACCGTGCGCATCCCTCCGCTGTCGCTCTGCACGGACAACGGCGCCATGATCGCGGCGCTGGCCGCTGAGCTCATCGCGTCCGGGCGCCCCGCATCGACCCTCGGCTTCGGCGCCGACTCGACCCTGCCGGTCACCGAGATCCAGGTCGCGGAGGCGGTGCCGGCGTGACCGGGCTCGCGCAGGAGCCGGAGTCGGACGGGGCCACGCCCCGTGCGCGGGTCGAGCGCGCGAGCGGGCAGGTCGAACGCCCGGCCGGGACGGCGCGCCTTCCCGGAGCCCCGCGCGAGGGCTACACGAAGCTGCCGACCGGTCCGGTCGGCATCGAGCCCGTCGTCGTGACCGGGCCCGACCTCGACCACGGAGAGGACGAGGGCTGGGAGCCGGCGGTCGAGCCCGCCGTCGTCGACGACACCCGCCTGGCCCCGTGGGCGCTGCTGGCGGCGATCGTCGCCCTCGGCGCGTCGTTCTTCGTCGGGTGGGGGATCCCGGTCGCGATCGTCGCGGTGATCGCCGCCATCATGTCCCTCCGGCGCCCCGTGGAGAACCGGGCGATCGCGCGCTGGGCCCTCGTGCTCGGCCTGTGCGCGACCGTGTACAGCCTGGGATGGCTGGTCTGGGCGGGGATGCAGTTCGAGAGACTCGGCTAGGCGGGCTGGCCATGACGGACGACGACGACGTCGAGGAGCGCAGGGCCCTGCAGCGCAAGGCTTTCGGCCCGGGCGGAGGCCTCACGGACGCGGAGGCCGCGCGCCTGCGACAGCTCGACGCCGCCCGGCGAAGCCCGTCGCCGGTACCTCCGCCGTCCCTCGGCTCCTTCGCCGCTGCAGAGGACGACGACGAGCCGTCGGCCGGAGACGACGCGCCCGTGGAGCCGGACGAGGAGTCCGCGGACATCGTCACCGCTCAGAGCGACGTTCCGGCTCAGAGGCGGCGGCGCCGTTCCCTCGGCATGCTCGCGCTCGGCGCGGTCGTCGTGCTCCTCCTCGGGGTCGGCGTCGGATGGCTGGCGTTCGGCCGGAGCGGCGGCACGGCGGTCTCCCTCAGCGCCGAGCAGCAGGGATGGCAGTCCGATCTCGTCGCGTCCGGACGATTCGACCCGGGCTCGGTGCGCGCGCTCGCGACGGAGGACGACGCGGTCATCTGGGTGGCGACGCAGAACGGGGGTGCGAGCATCTGCCTGGTCCTGGGCGCAGGGGAGAGCACGACGCCGAGCTGCAACCAGCGGGAAGCGGTGCAGGAGGACGGCCTCTGGGGCGAGGTGACGACCCAGCGCGACGACGAGTACACGCGCCAGGTCATGGCCCATCTGCTCCTCACGCCCGACGGTGAACCGGCGGTGAGCGTCGACGTCTCGGAGTACGGCTCCGGCGAGGGCGGCCCCACCTACGCGAACGAGGCGGAGACACGGACCGCCGAGCGCCTGGCCGATGACGGCTTCGACCCGAACTCGATCTGGGTCGCCGGGTACGACCGCGACGTCCCGATCTGGACGGCCTCCGAAAGGGAGACGGGTCGGCAGTGCCTCATCTACGACGGGGCGACGGCCGACGCGCCGCGGGCCTGTGAGACGACGGAGACGCTGCAGGAGCACGACGGTCGGCTGCGGTTGCAGGTGACCGACGCGGAGACCGGCGGAATGACGACCTACGAGCTGCCGACCTCCGGTTTCGGGTCGTTCGTGATCATCCGAGAGGGGAGCGACGTCGGTGCGGGAGGAGACTGACCGCCAGGGCTCCGCTGCGGCGGAGGAGCGCCGAGCACTGGAGCGCGCGGCCTATGGTCGGGACGGCGGACTCGACGCCGCCGGTGCCCGGCGCCTGCGCGAGCTCCAGGAGGAGCATCGACGGCAGGAGCTTCCGGCGGAGGAACGGCCGACGACAGCCTCCGAGGCGCTCCCGGTGGCGGAAGACGAGGGTCGGGAGTCCGATCCGCCGCCGGCTTCCGACGCATCGCCGCTCGCCGCGGCCGGAGCACCACCCGCACCCGTCGAGACGGGCGCGCCGATGCGGGCGCGCGGAGTCGTGCCGGTGCTCGTGGCGGCAGCGGCCCTCCTGGCGATCGGCGTCGGGGCGGGGTGGGCGCTGTTCGCCCCGCGGTCGGAGGCGTTCCCCTTGACCGAGACGCAGGAGCAGCGACGGATCGAACTCGCCGGGGAGGACTACGACCCCGGCTCCGTGCGTCCGGTGGCGGAGGCGGAGGGCGCGCTCGCCTGGTTCGCCACGCAGGATGACGGGGCCACCCGGTGCCTGATCCTCGACGTGGGTGAGGACTCCCAATCCACCTGTCTGGCAGCGGAGGAGGAGCTGGGGCCGGGCCTGTACGCCGCGCTCCCCGTGGCGGCCTCCGATGCCGGTGACGACGAGGACTCGTTCTCCACCGACAGCGTGACGGCGGTGATGCTGTTCTCCACCGCGGACGAGCCGATGGTGAGCATCCAGCGGTGGGGCGGAAGCTCCACGCTCTTCGCCCAGTTCGGGGAGGAGCAGCGCCCGAGGGTGAAGGAACTCATCCGCGACGGCTATGACCTCAACCTCACCCTCCTCGGCTCGTTCCGCGAGCAGCCGGTGTGGCTGGGCGACCGCCGTACGACGACCGGCCCCGCCCAGCGCTGCCTGATCGTCGACGCCGACGGTTCGCGGCAGTGCGCCACCCTCGACGAGGCGCTCCAGTCCGGGCTGCGCGTGCAGCTCCTCGACGTGGATCAGGAGACGGGAGAGCTGCTGTCGGCGTCCGTGGTCGAGGTGGCCTTCACCCGCTGGCAGATGCCGTACCTCACGGTGACCTCGGGCCCGGCCGTGGTCGACGAGGCGACGGGCGAGTCGTATCTCGTGACCACCGGGCCGCCGGGGGATCCGATCCGCGTCGACATCCCTGGCCGCGACCCGGACGACTGATCGCTCTCAGTCCGCGGCGGGCACCCGGTCGGCGAGGATCGCGCGTCGCTGATCGCCGAAGCGGGCGAGGATCAGGGTCGCCTCGGCGTCGCCGCGCAGGGTCAGCTTGCGCCGGAAGGCCGCGGGGTCGACGTCGACCCCGCGCTTCTTGATCTCGATGCGGCCGATGCCGTGCGTCTTCAGGGCCGCGTTGATCGTCTTCGGCGTGATCGGCAGCGTCTCCCGGACGCGGAAGGACTGCACGAACGGGCTCGTCAGCGCGGCATCGGAGGTGAGGTAGGCGATGCGCGGGTCGAGCATCCCCGCATCGAGGCTGCGGGCGACGTCGCCGATGAGGCGCGCCCGGATGACGGCGCCGTCCGGCTCGTGGAGGAAGGCCCCGAGCGGTCGGACCGGAGCGTCCTCGGCATCGGCAGGGCCGGTGAGCTCGTGCGAGCGCTCGCCGCGGATCACCAGGGCCGAGCGCCGGACCCCTTCCCTGGCCAGCTCCCTGGACCAGACGACGAGCTCCACGACGCTGCCGTCGGCGCTCACCCACTGCGTCTCCGCGTCCGCGGGCAGGGCGTCGCGGTCGTGGGCGGGGCCGAGCTTGATCCCGGTGGGGCGCTGCGCGGCGACGGCGAACGCCCAGTCGAGGGACGGCGAGTAGTCGTCGGCGGAGACGCGCCGGGTCTCGCTGTGTCCGGAGGTGCGGCGGGCGGGATCCATCCAGATCGCCTGGCCGGGGACCGGCTCTCCGAGCGCGTCCTCCGCCGTGGCGTGCCGGACGGTGGCGTCGTCGCCGAACGGGGCGAGGTTGTAGGCGGCGAGGGCCGCGGTCACCTCGTCGGCGTCCACCGCGTGCACCGCCAGTCCCGCGCCGGCGAACGCGAGGGCGTCGCCGCCGATCCCGCAGCCGAGGTCCGCGACGCTCGTGAGGCCGGCTCGGCGGATCCGCTGGGCGTGGCGGGCGGCCACGCCGAGGCGGGTGGCCTGCTCGAGGCCCGCGCGGGTGAACAGCATGCGGGCGGCGAAGGGGCCGAACTTCGCCGCGGCCCTGGCGCGCAGGTGCGCCTGCCCGACGACGGCGGAGACGAGGTCGGCGGAGTGTCCCGCAGCACGCAGTCGGGAGACGGCTGCGGCCGCCTCGGCGGTGGAGGTGACCGGCCGGAGCGCGTCGAGCAGCTCGAGGCCGGCGGGGGTCAGCAGGGCGCGCAGCTCGGACATCTCCACCCTCCCAGCCTAGGACCCGCGTGACGTGTGACCCGGGTTGGCACTCGCATTGCATGAGTGCCAGCCGACCGCCTACACTGGCATTAGCACTCTCGGGTTGAGAGTGCGAACGAGTCTTTCGTGTCAGCGTCAAGAAAGAAGAGGTAGACCGTGTCGGTTTCCATCAAGCCGCTCGAGGACCGCATCGTCATCAAGCAGGTCGAGGCCGAGCAGACCACCGCGAGTGGCCTGGTCATCCCCGACACCGCCAAGGAGAAGCCCCAGGAGGGCGAGGTCGTGGCGGTCGGCCCCGGCCGCATCGACGACAACGGCAACCGCGTTCCGCTCGACGTCGCCGTCGGCGACCGCGTGCTCTACAGCAAGTACGGCGGCACCGAGGTGAAGTTCGGCGCGGACGAGTTCCTCGTCCTGTCGGCTCCCGACGTCCTGGCGGTCGTCGTCCGCTGATCGCACACTCGGTTCCCTCTGCACGGCGGACGGGAACCCGGTCCGAAGAGGGCCCGGATGCTTCGGCATCCGGGCCCTCTTCCGCGTCCGGAGCGGCGCGGCCCTCGTCCTCGCGGGCATAGGGTTGTGCGGTGACCCCCGAGACGACCCGCGCCACCCGGACGGCGGGCGTCGCCTACGCCGGGAGCGCATACCTCCTGTGGGGCGTGCTGCCGCTCTACTTCCTCCTGCTGCAGCCCACCGGGCCGTGGGAGGTGGTCGCCTGGCGGGTGCTGCTCTCCTTCGTCTTCTGTCTTCTGCTGCTCACCGTCACGAGGGGATGGCCCGCCTTCCTCGCGATCGTCCGGAGTCCGCGACTGCTCGGGTGGACGGCCCTCGCCGGCCTGCTCATCTACGTCAACTGGCAGGTCTTCGTCCTCGGCACGTTGAGCGAGCACGTGGTGGAGACGGCGCTCGGCTACTTCATCAACCCGATCACCACCGTGCTGCTCGGCGTCTTCGTCCTCAAGGAGCGCCTCCGCCGTCTGCAGTGGGCGGCGGTCGGGATCGCGGCCGTCGCGGTCGTCGTCATCATCGTGGCGTACGGCCACGTCCCCTGGATCGCCCTGACCCTCACCGCTTCCTTCGGTCTGTACGGGCTCATCAAGAAGAAGATCGGCCCTGCCGTCGACGCGGTCAGCGGGTTGACGCTCGAGTCGTTCTGGCTGATCCCCATCGCGGTGGTGCAGCTCGTGGTCGTGGCGACGACGCCCGTCGGCCTGACGATGGGGACCGCGGGCTGGCCGCACGCCGTGCTGCTCGCCTTCGCGGGGGTGGCCACGGCTGTCCCCCTGCTGCTGTTCGCGGCCGGCACGCGTCGCGTCGACCTCACGATCATCGGGATGCTGCAGTTCCTCACCCCGGTCCTGCAGTTCGTGATCGGGGTCGTCGTGCTGCACGAGCCGATGCCGCCGGAGCGCTGGATCGGGTTCCTCCTGGTGTGGGTCGCGATCGCGGTCTTCGTCGTCGATCTGCTCCTCGCCGCGCGTCGCGGCCGTCGTGCCACCCGCGCCGCGGCGCTCTGATCGGTCCTGCCCGCGCCCCGAAACGGCGGCCCTGGATCGTTAACGCACCGAGATACTTGCCCCTCCTGCGCGCGGGGCGCACGCCCTAGTGTTAGAGCACCCGACTGTGGTCATCATCCACGTTCGTTTACGCAAGGGAGCATCATGAACGCACTGAAGGGCTCGCGCAGCGCGAGGATCTTCGCCGGGATCGCGCTGGTCAGCGCCTCCGCCCTCATCATCGCGGGCTGCAGCAGCACGCCCGATGCGGAGCCGTCGGACGGGGGCGGCGACAAGCCCGCCGCCGACCTGACGCTCAAGCTCGGTTCGCTGCTGCCCGCCACCGGTACGCTCGCGTTCCTGGGCGCGCCGATGGAGGCCGGCGTCCAGCTCGCCGTCAACCAGATCAACGAGGCCGACGCCGGCATCACGATCGACCTCAGCACGGGCGACGAGGGCGACCTCGACAACAAGGCCTACGAGACCTCCATCACCAACCTGCGCAACGGCGACATCACCGCCATGATCGGCGCGGCGTCCTCCAGCGTCACCAAGCTCATCCTCGACGGCAACGCGGGTGCGGACATCCTCACGGTGTCCCCGTCCAACACCTCGCCGGACTTCACGGGCATCAACCCGCTGTACTTCCGCACCGCACCGAGCGACAACCTCCAGGGCGAGGTCCTCGGCAACGAGATCGCCGAGGACGGCCACAAGACGCTGGGCATCATCTACCAGAACGACCCGTACGGCACGGGCCTGTTCGAGGCGATCAAGGCCACGTTCGAGAGCACCGGCGGCGAGGTCGTCGCCGATGCGTCGTACAACCAGGGTGACGGTCAGTTCAACGCGCAGGTCTCGGAGATCGCCGCGGCGAACCCGGACGCCGTCGCTGTCGTCTCCTACGACCAGTTCGCCACCATCGCGCCGCTGCTGGGCAACGCCGGGGTCGACACGGGCTCGCTGTACCTCGTCGACGGCAACCTCAAGGACTGGGGCGCCGACATCCCGGTGAGCCTCGAGGGCTCGAAGGGCACCCGCGCCGGCGCCGAGCTGCCGCAGGACTTCCTCGACCAGCTGAACGAGGTCTGGACGGCCGAGGGCAACGACCCGATCGACGCCGTGACCTACTCGGCCGAGGCGTACGACGCCGTGGTCCTCATCGCTCTGGCGGCGCTGAAGGCCGGCTCGGTCGAGGGCCCGGACATCGCGGCGGAGATGATCACCGTCTCCGGCGGCGACGGCGACGGCGAGAAGTGCGACAACTTCGCCGACTGCGCCGCGATCATCAACGACGGCGGCACGCCGGACTACGACGGCCTCTCCGGCGAGATCACGTTCGACGAGAACAACGACCCGAAGGGTGCCGCGATCGGCGTCTACGAGTTCGACGCCGAGAACGTCACCTCGCGCATCAAGTAAACACCGCACGAGGAAGGCCCCGGGTGCTTCGGCATCCGGGGCCTTCATCGTGCGGCGCGAGGTCTCAGGCGGCGTCGGTCCCGAGGGTGCCGAGGTAGAGGCCGATGACCTTCGGATCGTTCAGCAGCTCCCGACCGGTGCCCTCGTAGGCGTCCTTCCCCTGGTCGAGCACGTAGCCGCGGTCGCAGATCTGCAGGCACCGACGGGCGTTCTGCTCGACCATGATCGTCGTCACGCCCGCCTTGTTGATGTCGGAGACGCGGATGAAGGCGTCGTCCTGCCGCACGGGGGAGAGGCCGGCGGACGGCTCGTCCAGCAGCAGCACGGACGGGTCCATCATGAGCGCGCGGGACATGGCGACCATCTGGCGCTCGCCGCCGGAGAGCGAGCCCGCACGCTGCTTCAGGCGCTTGCCGATCTCCGCGAAGATGCTGCTGACGAACTCGAGCCGCTCCGCGAAGATCTTCGGGTTCTGGTAGAGCCCCATCTCCAGGTTCTCCTGGATGGTGAGCGACGGGAACACGTTGTTCGTCTGCGGCACGAAGGCGACACCGCGGCGTACGAGCTTGTCGGCCTTGAGGCCGACAATGCTCTCGCCCTTGACGGTGATATCGCCCTCGCGGACGTTCACCATGCCGAAGATCGCCTTGAGGAGCGTCGACTTCCCGGCGCCGTTCGGGCCGATGATGCCGATGAGCTCGCCCTGGCGGGCGACGAGGTTCGCGCCGTTGAGGATGTTCACTCCCGGCAGGTAGCCGGCGTGCACGTCCTTCAGCTCGACGATGACGTCGCCGGTCTCGGGGGTGCCCTCGGCGGGGATCGCGGTGCTCATGCCTTCTCCTCCTCGGCGGCGTCCTCGGCCTCGACCTCGGCCTCGACCTCCGTCTCGATCTGCTCGCGGATGCGCTCCGCGTCGGCGTCCGAGATCACCGGGAGGCGGCCGGTGACGGCGCCGAGGTCCACGTCCTGATGGGCGCCCAGGTAGGCGTCCACGACCGCGGGGTCCTCCATGACGGTCTCCGGAGGCCCCTCGGCCACCACGCGCCCCTCGGCCATCACGACGACCCAGTCGGCGATGTGACGCACCATGTGCATGTCGTGCTCCACGAAGAGCACCGTCATCCCGAGGTCCTTGAGGTCGAGGATGTGGTCGAGGAGCGACTGCGTGAGGGCGGGGTTCACCCCGGCCATCGGCTCGTCGAGCATCACCAGGTTCGGGTCGCTCATGAGCGCCCGTGCCATCTCCAGGAGCTTGCGCTGACCGCCGGAGAGGGAGGCGGCGAAGTCCTGCTCCTTGGCGTCGAGCTTGAAGCGCACGAGGAGCTCGTGGGCCCGCTGCTCGATCTCCTGCTCCTGCGCGCGCCAGAGGAAGGGGAAGAGCCCGGCCCAGAAGCCCTCGCCGCGCTGGTCCTTCGCGCCGAGCTTCATGTTCTCCAGCACGGTCAGCAGCGACAGCGACTTGGTGAGCTGGAAGGTGCGCACCTGGCCCATCCGGGCGACCTTGAAGGACGGGATGCCGGAGAGGCTCTTGCCGTCGTACGACCAGGTACCGCTGTTGGGTTTGTCGAACCCGCAGAGGAGGTTGAACAGTGTGGTCTTCCCGGCGCCGTTGGGGCCGATGAGTGCCGTGATGGCGCCACGCGGGATCTCGAGGTGATCGACGTCGACGGCGGTCAGTCCGCCGAAGCGCCGCTGCACCGCGTCCACGACGAGGATCGGGTCGACCTTCTTGACTCCGGGGGCGGCGGGACCCGCGGCGAGGCCGGTGGTCTTGGCGCGGGGAGCGCTCTTCGCGGGCGTGACGGCCGCGTCGTTCTCACTTGACAAAGGTCATCTCCCTCTTGTTCCCCAGGATGCCCTGCGGGCGGAACACGACGATGAGCATCAGCACGATGCCGATGAGGATGTAGCGCACCACGTCGGCCTGTGCGCTCGTCATGGGCAGGTAGCCGGCCGTGGCCATCGCCGGGAGGAGCGCGCCGAGGAAGGCGAACACCACCCAGAAGAGCACGGCGCCGAGCGTCGGGCCGAAGACCGTCGCCGCACCGCCGAGGAGCAGGATCGTCCACAGGAAGAACGTCAGCGACGTCGAGTAGCTGCCGGGGATGACCGCCGAGGGCAGGACGAAGACGATGCCGCCAAGCGCACCGATCACACCACCCACCACGAGCGCCTGCATCTTGTACGCGAAGACGTTCTTACCGAGCGACCGCACGGCGTCCTCGTCCTCGCGGATGCCCTTGAGCACGCGGCCCCACGGGCTGCGCATGAGCGCCCAGACCACGAGGATCGTCAGAGCGAGGGTGAGCAGACCGAACACCCGCACCCAGAGGTCGTTCGCGTTGTACGTCCACGGGCCGAAGCCGTACGTCCCCGGAGGGAACGGGTTGGCATCGCGGAAGCTCTGGTGGTAGCCGGAGAGCCCGCCGGCGGAGTTCGTCCAGTCCTTGAACAGCTCCGTGACGAACATCAGGCGCACGACCTCCGCGGCCGCGATGGTCGCGATGGCGAGGTAGTCGGCGCGCAGACGCAGCGTCGGGATGCCCAGCAGCAGGGCGAAGAGCGCTCCGCCGGTGATGCCGACGAGCACGCCCAGCCACCACGGGAAGCCGAAGGTGAGGATCGAGATCGCGTAGCCGTAGCCGCCGATCGCCATGAACGCCGCCATGCCGAAGTTGAGCAGACCCGTGTAGCCGAAGTGCACAGCGAGGCCGGTGGCCGCGAGCGCGTAGGCGATCGTCGTCGGGCTGAACAGGTAGGAGGCGGTGTTGCCGAAGATGCTTCCGAAGTCCATGCGTCAGCCCAACCTTTCCTTGCGTCCGAGGATGCCCTGCGGTCGCACGAGCAGGATGATGATCAGCGCGACGAGGGCGCTGGCGTACTTGAGGTCGGTCGGCACCCCGAGGAGCGTGGACACCTCGACCGCGAGGCCGACGATGATCGAGCCGATCAGGGCGCCGATCGCCGAGCCGAGCCCGCCGAGCGTGATGGCGCAGAACATCAGCAGCAGCATCTGCATACCCATGTCCCACTTCACGCCGGGGCGGAAGTACGCCCAGAGGATCCCGGAGATCGCGGCCAGGGTGCCGGCGAGGATCCAGACGATGCGGATGACCTTGTCCACGTCGATGCCGGAGGCGGCGGCGAGCTGCGGGTTGTCCGAGATCGCCCTCGTCGCCTTGCCGGTGCGGGTGCGGGTGAGGAAGAACGCGACGCCGAGGATCACGATGATGCTGGTCGCCATGCCGATCAGGTCGATGTACGACAGGGAGATCGGCCCGAGACGGATGGGCTCCGGGCTGGAACCGGGCAGCTGATAGGTGTTGCCGCCGATGATGTACTGCAGACCGTAGCGGAGGGCCAGCGAGAGGCCGATGCTGACGATCATGAGCTGGACGACGCCCAGACCCCGGCGCCGCAGCGGCTTCCAGATGCCGGCGTCCAGAGCCCAGCCGAGCGCCGCACCGCCGATGACCGCGGCGATGATGCCGGCCCACAGCGGGAGTTGCCAGAACGAGGTGACGACGAGCGTGACCACCGCGCCCCAGCTCACCATCTCGCCGTGCGCGAAGTTCGACAGCCGGGTCGTGCCGTAGATCAGCGCGGCGCCCATCGAGGCGAGCCCCAGCAGCAGACCGAAGTTCAGACCGCCCACCATGCGCGACAGGAGCTGGTCGAGGAAGGAGACGGTCACCCGCTCGCCCTCGCCCAGGAAGAAGTTCACGATCTTCGTGCCGGTGAGCCCGAACTCCAGCTCGAACGAGGCGGTCGTGCCCGAGACGGGCTGGATCCCCTCGGGGAGCTGCGTCGCGTCGACGATCACGCCGTCCGGAAGCGTGGACTCGTCGACCGTCAGGGTGTACGTCTCCTTCTCCGGCACGTACAGCCGCCACTTGCCCTCGGCGTCGGTCTCGGTCTCGGCGTCGAAGCCGTTCCCCTCGATCGTCATCACGACGCCCTCGACGGGCTCGTCGCCGTCGGTGACGACGCCGGCGAAGTAGAAGTCGGTGACCTCCTGGCCGTCGTCCGTCGTCTCCGCGGATGCGGCTGAGGGAGGGAGGAGGAGCGATGCCGCGAGCGCCATCAGGATTCCGAAGAAGGCGAAGGCCCAAGGGCGCTTTCGCGGTCCGGCGAGTGCTGTGGGTCCCACGCAACCTCCACTGTGAGTGCTGTCTCCGCGGACTCGGGTCGAACCGCGGGGATGGACGACGCACTTGAGCGTAATGGGCGATCGGCGATTCACCTATCGTCCGGGCCAACGGTCCGGTAACGACAGGGCTCTGGGAATGTTCTCGGGCGTGTCTCGCTTAGAATCTCCATACGGGTCACGCCCGCGCACCGGCCGACGTCGACCCCCCATTCGCACCCGGATCCGCGCCACTCGCGCAGGAGGAGATTCCATGGACCAGCACGATCCCTTCGGCTTCGTCGGACTGACCTACGATGACGTGCTGCTGCTCCCCGGGCACACCGACGTCATCCCCAGCGAGGCCGACACGTCGTCCCGGATCACGCGGCGGATCTCCGTCGCGACGCCGCTCCTCTCCAGCGCGATGGACACCGTGACCGAGTCCCGCATGGCGATCGCCATGGCGCGGGAGGGTGGCATCGGCATCCTGCACCGCAACCTCTCGATCGCCGACCAGGCCGCGCACGTCGACCGCGTGAAGCGGAGCGAGTCCGGCATGATCACCGACCCCATCACCACGACGCAGGACGCGACCGTGGAGGAGGTCGACGCGCTGTGCGCCAAGTACCGGATCTCCGGTCTCCCGGTCGTGGACGACGAGGGTCGTCTGGTCGGCATCATCACGAACCGGGACATGCGCTTCGTCTCCGGCTTCGAGCGCCAGAGCACGTTCGTGAAGGACGTCATGACGAGGGAGAACCTCGTCACCGCCCCGGTGGGCGTCGCGGCAGGCGAGGTCATCGCGCTGTTCGCGAAGCACCGCGTCGAGAAGCTGCCCCTCATCGACGAGGACGGCAAGCTCGCCGGCCTCATCACCATCAAGGACTTCGACAAGAGCGAGAAGTACCCGCTCGCCACCAAGGACGACCAGGGCCGCCTGCGGGTGGGCGCGGCGATCGGTTTCTTCGGCGACGCCTGGGAGCGCGCCGAGGCCCTCCGCGACGCCGGTGTCGACGTGCTCGTCGTCGACACCGCCAACGGCCAGTCCCAGGGCGTGATCGACCTCGTCAAGCGCCTCAAGGCGGACGAGTCGTTCGCGCACATCGACGTCATCGGCGGCAACGTCGCCACCCGCGAGGGCGCGCAGGCGCTGGTCGACGCGGGGGTCGACGCGGTCAAGGTGGGCGTGGGTCCCGGCTCGATCTGCACGACGCGCGTGGTCGCCGGTGTCGGCGTGCCGCAGGTGACGGCCGTCTACGAGGCGTCGCTCGCGGCGCGTCCGGCCGGCGTCCCGGTGATCGCCGACGGCGGCCTGCAGTACTCGGGCGACATCGCGAAGGCCCTGGTCGCCGGCGCCGACGCCGTGATGCTCGGCTCGCTGCTCGCCGGCACGGACGAGTCGCCGGGCGAGATCGTCTTCCAGTCGGGCAAGCAGTTCAAGCAGTACCGCGGGATGGGATCGCTCGGCGCCATGCAGACGCGCGGCAAGCAGACCTCGTACTCGAAGGACCGCTACTTCCAGGCCGACGTGCCCAGTGACGACAAGCTGATCCCGGAGGGCATCGAGGGCCAGGTCCCGTACCGCGGCCCGCTCTCCGCCGTCGCCTACCAGCTCGTCGGCGGGCTGCGGCAGTCGATGTTCTACGTCGGTGCGCGCACCATCGAGGAGCTCAAGCAGCGCGGCAAGTTCGTGCGCATCACCTCGGCGGGACTCAAGGAGTCGCACCCGCACGATGTGCAGATCGTCGTCGAGGCGCCGAACTACAAGAAGTGACAGCGGCCCCCGGGAAGGGGGACGCAGGAGGGGCCGGATGCGCTGCATCCGGCCCCTCGTCGTCCGCGGTGCGGTCAGCCGCAGCGGTAGGTGACGCCGCCGACGTCCCACACCCCGGGTCCGAGCTCGGCGCACGTCCCGATCACGCCGGCCAGCACGGTCACCAGCAGGACGATCCCGATGATCGCGAAGATCGTCAGGATGGCTCCGACGATGATGCCGGCGATCGCGATGCCCTTGGGGGCCTTCGCCTTGCCGAGCTGCACGGCGGCGATGATGCTGAGGATGAGGCCGACCGGCGGCAGCAGGAACGCCAGCACGAGGCCGATGATCGACAGCACCCGCCCGGGCGGCGAGGTCGGCACGTCCTGCGCGTAGGGGGCGCCGGGCGGGGGAGCGGAGGCCGCGGGATACGGCGAGGGCGCGCCGCCGGGCGGCGGCGGGTTGTAGGGCGGCGGGGCGTCGGGCGACGGTGCGTCGGTCATGATCTCTCCTCGGTTCCGGTCGTAGCCCAGAGCGTAGCGACGGAGGGACGGGCATGCCATCCCCCTTCCGGGCCCCGCGCGCCGCGCGTACGGTGCCGGTATGTGCCGAAACATCGTGCCTCTGAACAACCTCGAGCCCGCAGCCACGGATGAGGAGTGCCAGGAGGCCGCGCTCCAGTTCGTCCGCAAGATCTCTGGGACGACGGCGCCCTCGCGCGCGAACCGCGAGGTGTTCGATCGCGCGGTGGCCGAGATCGCCGTGGCCACGCGGCGGCTGCTCGACGATCTCGTGACCTCGGCACCGCCCAAGAACCGCGAGGAGCAGGCGGCGAAGAGGCGGGCGCGATCGGCGGAGCGCTACGAGGCGATCCGGGTCTATCAGGAGGAGAAGCGGGCGGCGCGCGCGGGCTGACGCGCTGCGGGCCGGGGGTGGAGCCCTGTGCCAGAATCGACGTACCCCGCTCGACTTTCCCTGCGGCCCGGTGATGAAGGCACCGAGCTCGCACCGCCGAATCCCCCCGGCAGGGAATCTCCCCAAGGAGAGCTGTACATGGCTGAGGTCCCCCCTCGCATCCTCGTCGTCGACGACGACCACGACGTCGCCCTGCTCGTCAAGACCGTCCTGGAACGGCGTGCAGGCTGCGTCGTCGATCTCGCGGACGACGGCCGGTCGGCGCTCGAGAAGGCCGCGGCGGTGAAACCCGACGTCGTCGTGACCGACATCGAGATGCCGGGGCTCAGCGGCCTGGAGCTGCTCGCGGAACTGCGGCGCCTCATGCCGACCGTGCCGGTCGTCGTGATGACCGCGCACGTCTCGGTCGAGTACGCCGTGTCGGCGCTCCGGGCGCAGGCCGACGAGTTCCTCACCAAGCCGCTCGACAACGCCCGACTCGTGGAGTCGGTCACCCGGCTCGTCGAGGAGTCCCGGCGCCGGAAGGCGGAGGCGAAGACCGGCGAGGTCGTCCTCGCGATCGGGGCGCACCCGGACGACGTCGAGATCGGCGTCGGCGGCATCCTCGCGGCGCACGCGGCCGCCGGCGATCAGATCACGATCCTCACGCTCTCCCGCGGAGCGCGCGGCGGTGACGCGGACAGTCGCCAGCATGAGTCGCTCGCCGCGGCCGAGCAGGTGGGGGCGCGCCTGTTCGTCAAAGACCTCATCGACACCGAGATCTCGGGCGGAGGATCGACCGTCCGCCTCATCGAGGAGGTCGTGCAGGAGATCCAGCCGACCATCGTCTACACGCACTCGCACCACGACCGCCACCAGGATCACCGCGCGGTGAACGAGGCGACGATCGTCGCGACCCGCCGCGTCGGCACGGTCGCCTGCTACCAGAGCCCTTCCGCGACCATCGACTACCGGCCCACGCGCTTCGTCCGCATCGACCGCTTCCTGGATGACAAGCTGCGGCTGCTGGAGTGCTTCCAGTCCCAGACCGCGGCGAACCGGGAGTATCTCGCGCCGGAGTTCGTCACCGCCACCGCACGCTACTGGTCGCGGTTCGGCGGCGGCGAGGCGGTCGAGCCGCTGGAGGTCGTGCGCGAGACCGCCGAGTTCATCGGCGCCCATGAACTGAGTCGACGGGAGAGCTGATGACGAAGCGCGTACTGGTCACCGGAGCCGGAGGCCCCGCCGGCGTCGCCGTGATCCGCTCCCTGCTGCGACGGCCCGATCTGACGGTCTTCGCGGCCGACATGGACGGATGGGCGAGCGGCATCTACCTCGTGCCACCGGCGCAACGCCGTCTGGTTCCCCCGGGGCGTGACGAGGACTTCGTGCCGGCGATCGCGCGGATGGTCGCGGAGGACGGTCTCGACCTCGTGATCTCGACCGTCGACGTGGAGCTGATCGCCCTCGCGGACCGCCGCGACGAGCTGGCCCCCGCGGTCCTCGCCGCGCCGCCCGCCGACACGCTGCACACGGCCCTCGACAAGCTCGCTCTCGCGGAGCGCTGCGCGCCGACCGGTCGTGTGCCGCGCACCGTGCTCGCCGGGCCGGATGCCGCGGAAGTCGCGTGGGAGTTCCCCGTGTTCGCCAAGCCCCGCCAGGGTGCGGGCAGTCGCGGTGTGCGCCTCGTCCCGGACGCCGAGGCGCTCGCCGCCCTCCCCACCGATGAGGGGCTGATCGTGCAGGACTTCCTCCCGGGCGAGGAGTACTCGGTCGATGTGATCGCCGACGCGTCCGGCGGTGTGGTCGCGGCGGTCCCGCGCACCCGCGCCCGTGTGGACTCGGGGGTCGCCATCGCCGGTCGCACCCTCCGCGATCCCGAGCTCGAGGAGACCGCCGCCGCCATCGCGCGGGCGATCGGCCTCGTCGGCGTCGCCAACGTGCAACTCCGTCGCGATCGGGACGGGCGGGCCGTGCTGCTCGAGGTCAACCCGCGCTTCCCCGGGGCGCTCCCGCTGACGATCGCCGCCGGAGTCGACATCCCGTCGCTCGTCGCCGACCTCTTCCTCGGCCGGGAGATCCCGGTGCAGGTGCCCTTCCGCGAGGTCGCATCGGTGCGCTTCCTGGAGGACGTGATCGTCGAGGTCGACGACGTGCTCGTGTCGGCGCACGCCGGTCACCAGGAGGAACTGTGAGCCATCCCGCCCTGCGCGGAGACCACCACGTCCACTCCACGTTCTCCGATGACGCGGTCTCCACGCTGGAGGAGAACGTCGCCGCCGCTGCGGCCGTCGGTCTCGAGACGGTCCGCCTCGTCGACCACGTACGGCAGAGCACGACCTGGGTGCCGGAGTACCTCGCCGCGGTCCGTCGGCTGCGCGTTCCGGACGGACTCACGGTGCTCACGGGCGTCGAGGCGAAGATCCTCGACGCCTCGGGGGAACTCGACATCCCGGTGCTGCCTGAGGGCATCGACCGGATCCTCATCGCCGACCATCAGTTCCCCGGCGTGGACGGGCCGCTCGGTCCCACCGCCGTCCGCGAGCGCATCGCCGCGGGGTGGGCGCCGGTCGACGTCCTCGACCAGTTCACGGACGCGGTCATCGCGACCATGCGACGCCATCCGGGCAACCAGCTCGCGCACTGCTTCTCGATCCTGCCGAAGATCGGTCTCGCGGAGGAGGAGCTCGGAGCCGAGCGTCTCGAGGCCTGGGCTCGCGCCGCCGCGGAGACGGACACCCTCGTCGAGGTCAACGAGAAGTGGGTGTGCCCCGGCGCGGAGGCGCTGACCGCGCTGGAGCGCGCGGGTGCCGGGATCGTCGCGTCCACCGACAGCCACGTGGCCGCAGACGTCGGCCGGTACTCCCGCATCCTCCCGCTGCTCGACGGGACGGAAGGACGCTGATGCCCGAGCTGACCTGGATCGAGACGGTCGTCGTCGTCATCCTCCTCCTCTGCGTGCTGATCGGCACGCTCCCGGTCGTCAACACCGGGCTGCAGTTCCTCATGCTGCCGCTGCACGCCTTCCGCAATCACTACGGCAAGGCCGCGCCGTACCACCCGAACGTGGCCGTGGTCATCCCGGCGTGGAACGAGAGCCTGGTCATCGGCCCCGCGATCGAGCGGCTGCTCCAGCTCGAGTACCCCGCCGAGCGCCTCCGCGTCTTCGTCGTCGACGACGCATCCACGGACGACACCCCGGCGATCGTGCAGCAGAAGGCGGCGACCTACCCGGGGCGCGTGGTCCACCTGCGGCGCGAGAAGGGTGGCGAGGGCAAGGCGCACACGCTGAACCACGGCCTCGACGTCGTGCTCGCCGACCCGTGGACCGAAGCGGTGCTCATCATGGACGCCGACGTGATCTTCGCGCGGGACTCCCTGCGCAAGCTCACCCGGCACCTCGCGGACGAGGAGGTCGGGGCCGTCACGGCCTACATCGCGGAGGGCAGCAGGGACCGCAACTACCTCACCCGGTTCATCGCGATCGAGTACGTCATCGGCCAGCTCTCGGCACGGCGCACGCAGAACGTCGGGGGAGCGATCGCCTGCCTCGCCGGGGGCGCCCAGCTGCATTCCCGCGCGAACCTCGAGGCGATCGGCGGTCGCATCCCGACGGGCACGCTCGCCGAGGACACCATGACGACCTTCGAGAGTCAGCTCCACGGCCGCCGGATGGTGTTCGAGCCGCACGCCGTGGTGCTCGCCGAGGAGCCGCGGACGATCGAGAGTCTCTGGAAGCAGCGGCTGCGCTGGGCGCGCGGCAACGTGCAGCTCACCTCGATCTACAAGAAGCTCTGGTTCCGTCCGAGTCGCGACCACAACCTGGGCAGCATCCCCTTCGGGCTGGCCTGGTTCACGATCCTGCTGATGCCGGCGCTCCTGCTCCTCGCCGCCACCGCGATGATCGTCCTCCTGCTCCTGCACAGCGACGTCGCGGAGTTCGTGTTCCGGTTCATGTGGATCGCCGCGGCGGCCATCTACATCTTCTCGATGCTCTACTCCGTCCAGCTCGATCCGCGCATCGGGCGGCAGTCCTGGCGCGAGGCGATCATGTTCCCGGGGCTCGGGGCGCTGATCCTCATGGCCCTGGCGCTGTTCCCCTGGGCCCTGGACGGCCTGATCGGCGCGGCCGGGCAGGAGTCGACGGAGCAGACGCGTGTGCTGTGGCTGCTGGCGTTCGCCCTCTGGGGGCCGGTGTCGATGCTCGGCATCTGGCTCGCGCGGGCGGTCGAGCCGCTTCCGGCCGGACGCTTCTTCGCGGGCCTGCTGCTCTACGTCTGCGGCTACGGATCACTGCTGTGCGCGATCACCGCCGACTCGTACCTCAAGGAGTGGCGTCGCGCGGATGCCTCCTGGATCAAGACCGAGAAGATCGGACGGGTCGACTCATGACCGACGCACCATCGCACGACGCCGAGGTGGAGGAGATCACGGCCGACGCCCGGAAGGAGCGCCGCCTCATCCCGCAGGCGCTCATCTCCCTCGCCGTCGTGGTCGTGATCGTCGTAGTCCGAGAGCTGCTCCTGCGATGACCGGACGGCCGCTCGCCCTGGTCGTCGAGGACGCTCCGGATCAGGCGACCCTCCTGGGGCGGTACCTCGATCGGGAGGGCTTCGACGTGTTCGTCGCGCCCGATGCGGAGTCTGCCATCGCCGCCTTCCCGGACATCGACCCCCAGGTCGCCGTCCTGGACCTGCTGCTCCCCGGCATCTCCGGTCAGGCGTGCTGCCGGCTGATCCACGAACGCTACCCGGAGTGCTTCCTCATCGTCAGCTCGGTGCTGGACGTCGCGGAGTATCCACCGGCTGACGCCGCGCTGCCGAAGCCCATCACGGGGGCGGACCTGCATCGGGCCGTGGAGCGGGTGCCGCGATGAGGGCCACGCCGCTGGAGCGTGCCGAGAACCGCTGGTACCGGGTCGTCGACAACCCGAGCCCGATCGTCAAGCAGGTCCCGACTCTCGTCGCCGCCGCGATCGCGGGCGTGATGACCTGGGCCATCCCCAGCCTGCCGTTCACCGATGTGGCCCTCGCGCTGACCGGCCTCGCGGTCGTGCTCGTCGCGACGCTCCACGCCGGGGTGCTCAGCGCGCTGCACATCCGCGAGGGCTGGATCGTGCTGCTGGTGCCGATGGTCGACATCCTGGGACTGGGCCTCTTCCGTGCAGGGACGGGAGGCGCGGCCTCGCTCTTCGGATCGCTCGTGCTGCTCCCGGTGATCTGGATCGCGGCGGCGCCGGGGATCCGCTGGGTCTTCGTCGTCGGCGCGTTCACGTCGTTCGCGCTGCTGATCCCCTACGTCGTCGAACCGCCGACGAACGCGGTGGTGTGGCTCCGCGGCGTCGTCGGTCCGCTCGTCTTCGCGGCCGTCGCGGCCGTGGTGAACGAGCTCTCCCGGCAGCAGCGGCTGCGGGTGCAGCAGGCGGAGGAACTGGTCACGGAGCGGACCAAGGCGCTGTCCGAGAACGTCTCGATGATCGTGCAGCTTCGTCAGAAGGAGCACGAGTACCGCGTGCTGCTCGACTCGTTCGAGGGCCTGTGGGCGTCGATCACCGCGCAGGCCGTGATCGGCACCGATCGCGAGGGGCGCGTCACGGCGTGGAACCCCGGGGCCGTCCGCCTGCTCGGGCTCTCCCACGATGAGGCTCTCGACGACGTGCGCGTCGACCGCTTCTTCTCGCCGTCGGCGCTGAAGATGCTCGCCGAGGACACCGCGTCGCGCGAAGACGTCTCGGGGGTGCCGGCGGGGCAGGGCGGGGCGCCCGACCGCGCAGGAGTGCCGGACGGGCTCCGCGAGCTCTTCGCCCACGCGGACGCCGGCCATACCGTCGACGGCGACATCGAGGTGAGGACCGCGGGTGGCACGACGGTGCCGGCGCGGGTGACCGTCACCCCGCACAAGGATCCGTCCGGCGCGCAGCAGGGCTACCTGTTCGTGCTCACGGACGAGACCAGAGCCGTCGAGGTCGCGCGCATGAAGGACGAGTTCGTGGGGATGATCTCCCATGAGCTCCGGACGCCGCTGAGTGCGATCATCGGCTTCCTCGACCTGTTGCAGAACGACCCCGGTCAGCCCCTGACCGAGGACCAGCAGGAGTTCGTCGGCATCATCGAGCGCAACGCGAAGCGCCTGCTGAACCTCGTCGGCGATCTGCTCTTCACGGCGCAGGTGGAATCGGGGCGCTTTCCCCTGGAGCGGGACGAGGCCGACATCGCGGACCTCGTGCGCTCGGCGGTCGCCTCGGCGGGGCCGCATGCGCAGCGCGAGGGGATCGAACTGGAGCTGCAGGTCGGTGACGAGCCGATCCCGCTGCTGGTCGATCCCGGACGCCTCGGGCAGGCGGTGGACAACCTCCTCTCGAACGCCATCAAGTTCACCCCGCGCGGGGGGCGAGTGACGGCCGCCGTGCGTCGCCTCGACGGCGGGGTGCAGGTCGCCATCGCCGACACCGGGGTCGGGATCCCGCAGGACGAGCAGCGCATGCTCTTCACCCGGTTCTTCCGCGCCTCGACGGCCACGCGCAACGCCGTCCCGGGGGTGGGGCTGGGTCTCACGATCACGCGCGCGATCGTGCTGGCCCACGGCGGATCGATGGACGTGACCAGCGAGGAGGGCGTGGGCACCGAGTTCCGGTTCGTGCTCCCGGCGGCTCCCAAGACCGAGGTGCTGCAGACCCTCAGTCGCGCGGACTGACACATCGGTGGGGGAGCGGTACGGTGGGCGTCATGACCGCCACCTTCACTGCTTCGCTGGATGACCACGGGCACCTGGTCATTCCCGGCGAGTTGCGCGCGCGGCAGCGTTGGAACGAGGGCGTCACTCTGCTGATGATCGAGGAGGACCGCGGCGGCGTCGTCCTCCTCGCACGGGAGCAGGCGCGGACACTTGTCCGTGCGCAGCTCACCGGTGCCAGTCTGGCGAACGCGCTCCACGATGAGCGTCGAGCGGCCGCAGCGCAGGAAGACGCGGCTTGACGGGCCCGGAAGGCTCGTCCCGGTGGTCGCGAAGCCGCGCGGACTGATAGCCTGGTCGGCTCGCTGTCCGCGGGCGGAAGGACGGCCACGCCCGTGGGGTATATCGACGCATCCGGGATCTCACTGACGCTTCCCGACGGCAGACCGCTTCTCGACGAGGTGTCGTTCCGGGTCGGGGCGGGCTCGACCAGCGCTCTGATCGGGCCGAACGGGGCGGGGAAGACGACGCTGCTGCGGATCATCCGCGGCGAGCAGCCGGCCGACGACGGGGTGGTGACCATCGACGGCGGACTCGGCGTCATGGACCAGTTCGTCGGGCACGGCGAGCCGGGCCAGACCGTGCACGAGCTGCTCGTGCGGGTGGCCCCCACGCGTCTCCGTGCGGCGGCGGAGGCGCTGGAGGCCGCGGAGAACGCGCTCATCGACCGCGACGAGCACGACACCCAGATGGCCTACGCCTCCGCCATCGCCGAGTACGCGGACGCCGGCGGATACGAGCACGAGACCGTGTGGGATCAGTGCACCGTGGCAGCGCTCGGCGTGCCGTTCGAGCGGGCACGGTACCGCGAGCTCACCTCCCTCTCCGGCGGAGAGCAGAAACGGCTCGCCCTGGAGGCGCTGCTCCGTGGCCCCGATGAGGTGCTCCTGCTCGACGAGCCGGACAACTACCTCGACGTGCCGACCAAGCGGTGGCTCGAGGAGCGGCTGCGCGCCACGGACAAGACCGTGCTGCTGGTGTCGCACGACCGCGAGCTCCTCGCCAGAGCCGCCGATCGGCTGATCACGCTGGAACCCGGTGCGGCGGGGTCGACCGCCTGGGTGCACGGCGGGAGCTTCGCGACCTACCATCAGGCGCGCGCCGATCGGATGGACCGGCTCGACGAGCTGCGCCGGCGGTGGGACGAGCAGCATGAGAAGCTCCGCATCCTGGTGGCGAACCTCAAGGTCAAGGCGTCCGCGAACGACGGCTTCGCGTCCCGGTATCAGGCGGCGCAGACGCGACTGCGGAAGTTCGAGGAGGCGGGCCCGCCCGAGGAGCGGCCCCCGGCGCAGGAGTTCGACATGCGCCTCCGCGGGGCCAGGACCGGGAAGCGGGCGGTCGTGGCTGACCGACTCGAGCTGACCGGTCTCATGCGGCCCTTCGACACCGAGATCTGGTACGGCGACCGGGTGGGCGTGCTCGGGTCGAACGGCTCAGGCAAATCGCACTTCCTGCGACTGCTGGCCCGCGGTGGCACCGACCCGGATCCGTCCCTGGGACATGTGACCGCGGTCGCGGAGGACCTCCGCCCCGTCGAGCACTCCGGACGCGCGGTGCTGGGCGCCCGCGTGGTGCCGGGGCTCTTCGCGCAGACCCACGCGCACCCGGAGTTCGTCGGCCGCACGCTGCTGGAGATCCTGCATCGGGGGGACGACCTCCGCGACGGCATGCCCCGGGACGCGGCGAGCTCGGCCCTGGACAGGTACGGCCTCGTCCGCCAGGCCCAGCAGGCGTTCGAGTCGCTCTCCGGCGGACAGCAGGCGCGGTTCCAGGTGCTCCTGCTCGAGTTGTCCGGCGCGACCCTCCTCCTCCTCGACGAGCCCACCGACAACCTCGACCTGGAGTCGGCCGAGGCGCTGGAGGAGGCGCTCGGACGCTTCGAGGGCACCGTGGTCGCGGTCACCCACGACCGATGGTTCGCTCGCTCCTTCGACCGGTTCCTCGTGTTCGGCACGGACGGCGAGGTCTACGAATCCGACGAGCCGGTCTGGGACGAGCGGCGGGTGGCGCGTGCACGCTGACCGCCGCGGAGGCCGCCGGGCGCCGGGTAGGCTGGACGGGTGACCATGGAGATCGAGCTCGGCCGAGGAAAGCGCGCGCGTCGCGCGTACACGTTCGACGACATCGCGGTGGTGCCCTCGCGGCGCACGCGGAACCCCGAGGACGTGTCCACCGCATGGACGATCGACGCCTTCGGCTTCGAGATCCCGGTGCTCGGGGCGCCGATGGACTCGGTCGTCAGCCCGCGCACCGCGATCATGCTCGGGCAGCTCGGCGGCCTGGGGGTGCTCGACCTCGAGGGGCTCTGGACCCGGTACGAGGACCCGGAGCCGCTTCTCGCCGAGATCGCCGGCCTCGCGGAGGACCGCTCGACCGTGCGCATGCAGGAGCTCTACTCGGAGCCCATCAAGCCCGAGCTCATCACCCGCCGACTCGCCGAGATCCGCGAAGCCGGCGTCACCGTCGCCGGCTCCCTCACCCCGCAGCGCACGCAGGAGTTCTACGACACCGTCGCCGCGGCCGGCGTCGACCTGTTCGTCATCCGGGGCACGACCGTCTCCGCCGAGCACGTGTCGAGCGTGGCGGAGCCGCTGAACCTCAAGAAGTTCATCTACGACCTCGACGTGCCGGTGATCGTGGGCGGAGCCGCGACCTACACGGCGGCCCTGCACCTCATGCGCACCGGTGCCGCCGGCGTGCTCGTGGGCTTCGGCGGCGGCGCGGCGTCCACCACCCGGGCCACCCTCGGCATCCACGCGCCCATGGCCACCGCGGTGTCCGATGTGGCCGCGGCTCGCCGTGACTACCTCGACGAGTCCGGCGGGCGCTATGTCCACGTGATCGCCGACGGCGGCGTCGGCACCTCCGGCGACATCGTGAAGGCGCTCGCCATGGGCGCAGACGCCGTCATGCTCGGGGTCGCCCTGGCTCGCGCGACGGACGCTCCCGGCCAGGGATTCCACTGGGGCCCCGAGGCGCACCACCCGAAGCTGCCCCGCGGACGACGCGTCGAGGTCGGCGGGATCGGCACGCTGGAGGAGATCCTCTACGGTCCGGCGCCGGTCGCCGACGGCACCGCGAACCTCATCGGCGCGCTGCGCAAGTCGATGGCCACCACCGGGTACTCCGATCTCAAGGAGTTCCAGCGGGTGGAGGTCGTGCTGGCCCCGTACGAGGCCTGAGGTCTCCGCATCACCGTGACCGCACCTGCTCCCTTCCCGCCGACCCTTCGTGAGGTCATGCTGCGGGGACGCTGGATCGCGATGCTGCTGCTGTGCCTCGTCGTCGCCGGGGTGTTCGCCTGGCTCGGCCAATGGCAGCTGGAGCGGGCGATCGAGACAGATCCACCGGCGCCGGGGGCGACCGAGCAGGTCCGGCCGCTGGACGAGGTCGTGCAGCCGGGGGAGTACCTCCCCGAGCCCCTCGTCGGGCAGCGCGTGGAGACGGAGGGCGTCTGGGTCCCCGGGGACTTCCTCGTCGTGGGCAGCCGCTTCAACGACGGCGCCGAGGGGTACTGGGTCACCGGACAGCTCCGGGTCGACGAGCGCGTCTCGCTGGCGGTCGCCATCGGCTGGGCGCCGGATCGCGAGGCCGCCGACGCCGCCGTGGAGCGTCTGGAAGCCGAGGCGGACGGCGGCGTGGTCGAGGTCGCCGGTCGCGTCATCTCGGATGAGGGTCCGTCGGTGCCTCCGCGCTCCGATCCGGAGCAGATGGACCGGATGTCCCCGGCCGCTCTGTTGAGCCGCTGGCACGACATCGAGCAGCTCGACGTCTACCGTCCGTATCTCGCCTCCACGACCGCCACGGCAGGGCTCGACGACATCGCCTCGCCCGCGCCGGAGGAGCAGTCCCCGGTCAACTGGCTCAACGTCTTCTATGCCGCCGAGTGGGTCATCTTCGCGGGCTTCGCGTTCTACCTCTGGTACCGCCTGGCGAAGGACGCCTGGGAGCGCGAGGTGGAGGAGTTCGAGGACGCCGAGGGGTCAGCGGTCGTCTGACGACCACTGCGCATCCGCGCGACGGGCGCTGCGCTTCTGCGCGCCGCGGGGCCGGCGTGTGAACCTTCGTCAGGGGGCGTCGCGGCCATTCGGTGAGCGCTGGATGACCAATGGGAAAACTCCGTTGAGGATGTCCGAACCGCTCCGTATGCTCGCTCCATGTGCGCACGCTGGGAGTTCCCGATGTGTGCGATGACAGCGTCCTGAGCAGCGCCGGAACACGATCGAGGAGACAGCACCGATGATGTCCGCTCCTGAGCACGGGGAGACCCTGACCCCCGTCTCGCACCGCAGAATCCGAGGGCGCGTGGGCGCTCTCGCCGCGACGTGCGTCGCCGCCCTGAGCCTCGGCTCGCTGGTGGCCGCGCCCGCATCGGCGAACACCGAGGGCACCGGGGTGGTGATCAACGAGGCCTATCTGTCCGGCGGCAGCGCCGGGGCGGCGTTCACGAACAAGTTCGTGGAGCTCTACAACCCGACGGCGGCGCCCGTCACGCTCGACGGCATGTCCCTGCAGTACCGCTCCGCGGCCGGGACCGGCGCCTTCAACGGCGTCGCACCGCTGAAGGGGACGATCCCGGCGGGCGGCTACTTCCTCGTGCAGGCGAACAGCAACGGCACCAACGGCGCCGCGCTGCCCACTCCCGACGCCACCACGACGCTGAGCCCGAGCGGCACCAACGGCACCCTGGCGCTCGTCGAGGGCACCGCGGCCGTGACCCTCACCCCCGGCTCGACCGTCGGCGTGGACGGGGTGATCGACCTCCTCGGCTACGGCACCTCGAACACCTTCGAGACGGCGGCGGCCACCGCCCCCACCAGCAACACCGACGTCCGGTCGCTGAATCGCACGGACGGTGCGGACGCGGACGACAACAAGGCCGACTTCGCGCTGTCGGCGACCATCACCCCGCAGAACTCCGGCGGCACGGATCCCGGCACCGACCCGGGCGAGGAGCCGGGGACGGAGCCGAAGGCCGCCACCATCGCGGAGGTCCAGGGCACCGGCGACGTCTCGCCGCTCGCCGGACAGCGCGTCCGCGTCGAGGGCGTCGTCACGGCGGACCACCGGACCGGCGGCTACAAGGGCATCGTGATCCAGACGCAGGGCTCGGGCGGCGAGACCGACGCGACCCCGGGCGCCTCGGACGGCGTGTTCGTGTTCCTGAACGCGCTCGCGCCCACGCTCGAGATCGGCGACCTCGTCTCGGTGACCGGCACGGTGAGCGAGTACTACGGTCAGACCCAGATCGCCCCTGCCGCGGTCGCGGACGTCTCGGTGGTCACGGCCGGCGTGGGCGTGCCCGCGCTCACGCCGCTGCCCGACACCGTCCGCGGTGCCGACCGCGAGCAGTACGAGAACATGTACGTCGCCCCGACCGGCACGTACCGGCTCGCGTCGAGCCACCAGCTCTACAACTACGGGGCGCTGTGGCTGAACGCCGGCGACGACCTCAACGTCAAGAGCACCGAGACCACGCGTCCCGGGGCCGACGCGGCCGCCATCGCGGCCGAGAACCGCGCCAACCGCATCCTGCTCGACGACGCCTGGTCCATCCAGGTGACCAACAACGGCCACCCGGGCCAGCAGCCGTACTTCACGGAGGACACGGTGGTCCGCAACGGCGACACCGTCGACTTCGGGTCCAACGGCTACGTGCTCCAGTGGGGCTTCGACGACTGGCGTCTGCAGCCGGTGGTCCCGATCGACGACGCCTCCCCCGCGGAGCGCAAGGTCACCTTCGAGGCGACGAACCCGCGCCCCGCGGAGGTCCCGGAGGTGGGCGGTGATGCGCAGGTGGCGTCGTTCAACGTCTACAACTACTTCACGACGCTGAAGAGCGAGAACGCCGACGCCCGCGGCGCGGCGAACGCGGCCCAGTTCGCGATCCAGAAGTCCAAGATCGTCTCGGCCATCAACGGCCTCGACGCGGAGATCGTGGCGCTGATGGAGATCGAGAACTCGGTCAAGCTGGGCAAGCCCGTCGACACCGCCCTCAAGGACCTCGTCGCCGGCCTCAACGCCGACGCGGGCTCCGACGTGTGGGACTACGTGCGGACGCCCGAGGCTCTGCAGGACCCGGCGACCACGGACTACATCACCAACGCGATCATCTTCAAGAAGGACGCCGTGAGCACGGTGGGCGACAGCGCCACCGTCACCGACGAGTCCGTGTGGGGCAACGCCCGCGAGCCGATCGCCCAGGCGTTCGACATCGACGGCCGGGTCGTCACCGTCGTCGCCAACCACCTGAAGTCGAAGTCCCCGCCGCAGGGCGCCGGGGCCGAGCCCGCCGACGGTCAGGGCTTCTTCAACGCCGACCGGGTGAAGCAGGCGCAGGCCGTCCTCGACTTCACCGACGAGCTGGCCGAGAGCAGCGGCAGCAGCGACATGCTGCTGATCGGCGACTTCAACGCCTACGGGCAGGAAGACCCGATCGACGTCTTCATCTCGCAGGGGTGGAGCGACGTCGCCGCCGACAAGGCCGCAGGTCAGTACACCTACACGTTCGACGGCGAGCTCGGCTCGCTCGACCACGTGATCGCCTCGCCCTCGCTCGTCCCGTCGATCACGGGCGCCGGTGTGTGGGGAATCAACTCCCCCGAGTGGAGCGACCGCGGCTATGCGTTCGGCGCCGCCGAGGAGGGCACCCCCTACCGGTCCAGCGATCACGACCCGATCCTCGTCGGCGTCTCCTCGGAGATCCCGCCGGTGAGCATCGACGTGGTGACGGTGAACGACTTCCACGGCCGTATCGAGGCGGACGGGGCGGCGGCGGGAGCTGCCGTGCTCGCCGGCGCGGTGCAGCAGTTCCGTGCGGCGAACCCGAACACGATCTTCGCCGGAGCCGGCGACCTCATCGGGGCGTCGACGTTCACCTCGTTCATCAACGACGACAACCCCACGATCGACGCGCTCAACGCCGCCGGGCTGGACGTGAGCGCCGCGGGCAATCATGAGTTCGACCAGGGCTGGGAAGACCTGCGCGACCGGGTGCAGGAGCGCGCGGACTGGGAGTACATCTCCTCGAACGTCTTCCTCACCGAGACCGGTGAGCCCGCGTTGGCCCCGGCCTGGGTCAAGGAGCTCGACGGCGTGCGCGTCGGATTCGTGGGCGCCGTCACGGAAGACCTCGACTCGCTCGTCTCGCCCGAGGGCATCGCTGATCTCGAGGTGCGCAGCATCGTCGACTCCGTGAACGCCGTGGCCGACGACCTGCGCGACGGGGACCCCGCCAACGGCGAGGCGGACGTGGTGATCCTGCTCGTGCACGAAGGCGCGGAGAGCACCGCGCTGTCCGCGATCACCGAGGACTCGCCGCTGGGTGAGATCGTCTACGGGGTCGACGACGACGTGGACGCGATCGTCTCGGCGCACACGCACCTCGCCTACAACCACGTCATCGATGGCCGGCCGGTCGTCTCGGCGGGGCAGTACGGCGAGAACCTCGGCCTCATGAACATCCAGGTCGACCCGAAGACGAAGGAGCTGCTCTCGATCATCAACGAGATCAAGCCCCTCACGGCTGCGGGCAAGCCGCTGTACCCGGCGGTGCCGGAGGTGCAGGCGATCGTCGACAAGGCGAAGGCGGAGGCCGACGTGCTGGGCGCCGTGAAGGTCGGCGACATCACCGCCGACTTCAACCGTGCGCGGCAGACCAACGGCTCGGAGAACCGCGGTGGCGAGTCCACCATCGGCAACTTCGTCGCCGACGTGCAGAAGTGGTCCACGGGCGCGGACATCGCTCTCATGAACCCGGGCGGCATCCGTGCCAACCTGACCTACGCGTCGAGCAACGCCGACGATCCGAACGGCAACGTCACCTACCGGGAGGCGGCGACCGTCCAGCCGTTCGCCAACACGCTGGTCACGCTGACCCTCACCGGCACGCAGCTGAAGGGCGTGCTGGAGGAGCAGTGGCAGCCGGCCGGATCGGCGCGACCGTTCCTCAAGCTCGGCGTCTCCGAGGGGCTGGTCTACACCTACGACCCGACGGCGGCCGCGGGTTCGCGGATCACCTCGATCACGCTGAACGGCACTGCGATCGACCCGAACGGGGAGTACGCGGTGGCGGCGAACTCCTTCCTCGCGGCGGGCGGCGACAACTTCGCCACCTTCAAGGAGGGCGCGGGCAAGCGGGACACCGGCAAGATCGACCTGCAGTCCATGGTCGACTGGTTCGACGCGAACAAGACGGCCTCGCCCGACCTCGCCCAGCGTGCGGTCGGCGTGACGGTCAGCCCGGCGGACGCCGACGGCTACCGCGCGGGCGACCAGGTGACCGTCTCCCTCTCCTCGCTGGCCTTCAGCGGGGGCGAGGCGGCTCCGGGAGCGGTCACCCTGTCGCTCGGTGACACGCAGCTCGCGGCCGGCACGGTCGACCCGACCATCGTGGACACCACGGACGAGGGCGGGCGCGCCACCCTCACCTTCACGGTGCCGTCCGGGGTGTTCGGCGAGCAGCAGCTCACGGTCGAGGTCCCGGCGACGGGCACCACGGTGCAGGTGCCGTTCACGATTTCCGGCGAGGAGGAGTTCGCGGGGACCATCGCGCTCGGCTCCTCGAAGGTGGCCGCGGGCAAGAAGCTCGTGATCACCGGCGAGGGCTACCAGCCCGGCGAGACTGTGACCGTGGAGCTCCGCCCGAAGAAGGGCCAGGGCGTCGAGGTCGGCACGGTGCAGGTCCGGCAGGACGGCACGTTCAGCACCTCGGTGACGGTGCCGAAGAACGCCCAGCCCGGGAAGTACACCGTCGCGGTGGCGCAGGCGGACGGGGACGAGGCCACGGCCACCGTGACCGTCAACCGGGCCGGCGGTATCGGCGGGATCATCAAGGACATCGTCGACTGGCTGTGGGACCTCCTGACCGGATGGTTCTGACGCCGATCGGCGGATGACGTGGCGGAGGCCGTCGGGGCGACCCGGCGGCCTCCGTCGTTTCCGCGGGGTCGGGGTGGCGCGCCCCGCCGACTAGACTGGGGGCATGCCCGAACCGAAAGTCGCCAGCTTTCCGGCGATCCGCGGTGCGCTGAAGTTCTACCAGATCGCGTCGATCATCACGGGAGTCATGCTGCTCCTGCTGCTCGCCGAGATGGTGCTGAAGTACACGCCGATCCACCTCGAGCTCTTCGCCGGAGGGTCGGGCGGCCCGCTCTGGTTCGCCGGCGTCATCGCCGGACCGGACTGCCAGTGGTGGTCGCTGTTCGCGCCGTGGACGAACTCCTGCGAGATGACCTCCCTCGGGGACGGCTTCAACATCTCGCTGTTCATCCTCGTCGCCCACGGCTGGTTCTACGTCGTCTACCTCTTCGCGTGCTTCCGCATGTGGAGTCTGATGCGCTGGCGGTTCCCGCGGTTCATCCTGCTCGCGCTCGGCGGCGTCGTGCCGCTGCTGTCGTTCTTCATGGAGGCGGTCGTCGCCCGTGAAGTCAAGACCTATCTCGCCACCAGGGAGGCCGCCGAGGCCTCCGCGATCGCCCCGGAAGGTGTCCGTTGACCGAACAGTCCGAGACCCAGCAGCGCCCCGCGCTCGTCGTCGACTTCGGCGCCCAGTACGCGCAGCTCATCGCCCGCCGCGTGCGCGAGGCCGGGGTCTACAGCGAGATCGTGCCGCACACCGCCACCGCGGAGGAGATCGCCGCGAAGAACCCCGTCGCCATCATCCTCTCCGGTGGTCCGTCGTCAGTGTACGAGGAGGGTGCGCCGAAGCTCGACCCGTCGGTCTTCGACCTCGGCGTCCCCACGCTCGGCATCTGCTACGGCTTCCAGTACATGGCCCAGACCCTCGGCGGCGAGGTCGCGCACACCGGCCTCCGCGAGTACGGCGCGACCGATGCCGTCATCTCCGGTGACGGCGGCACGCTGCTCAGCGGGCAGCCGACCGAGCAGAACGTGTGGATGAGTCACGGCGACCAGGTCGCGAAGGCCCCGGAGGGCTTCGAGGTGCTCGCGACGACGGAGGCCACGAAGGTCGCCGCCTTCGCGAACGAGGAGCGCGGTTTCTACGGCGTGCAGTGGCACCCCGAGGTCAAGCACTCCGACCACGGTCAGCGTGTGCTCGAGAACTTCCTCCACAAGGGTGCCGGTCTGGCATCCGACTGGAACCCCGACAACGTGATCGCCGAGCAGGTCGAGCGCATCCGCGAGCAGGTCGGCGACGCCCGGGTCATCTCGGCGCTGTCCGGCGGCGTGGACTCCGCCGTGTCGACCGCCCTCGTGCACAAGGCGATCGGCGACCAGCTCACCGCGGTCTTCGTCGACCACGGCCTCCTCCGCAAGGGCGAGCGCGAGCAGGTCGAGAAGGACTACGTCGAGTCCACCGGCGTGCGGCTCATCACGGTCGACGCCGCCGAGACCTTCCTCGGTCACCTCCAGGGCGTGACCGATCCGGAGGAGAAGCGCAAGATCATCGGGCGCGAGTTCATCCGGGCGTTCGAGAAGGTGCAGCTCGACCTCGTCGAGGAGGCGAAGGCCGACGGCGGCGCCCCGGTGAAGTTCCTCGTGCAGGGCACGCTCTACCCGGACGTCGTGGAGTCGGGTGGCGGTGCGGGCACCGCCAACATCAAATCGCACCACAACGTGGGCGGGCTGCCGGACGACCTCGACTTCGAGCTCATCGAGCCGCTGCGGGCCCTCTTCAAGGACGAGGTCCGCGCGATCGGTCGCGAGCTCGGCATCCCCGAGGCGATCGTCGGCCGCCAGCCGTTTCCGGGGCCCGGCCTCGGCATCCGGATCATCGGTGAGGTCACCGCTGACCGTCTCGAGATTCTGCGTGAGGCCGACGCCATCGCCCGCGAGGAGCTGACCAAGGCCGGCCTTGATCAGGAGATCTGGCAGTGCCCCGTCGTGCTCCTCGCCGATGTGCGCTCGGTGGGCGTGCAGGGGGACGGCCGCACCTACGGGCACCCGATCGTGCTGCGTCCGGTCTCCAGCGAGGACGCGATGACGGCAGACTGGACGCGCCTGCCGTACGACGTGCTGTCAAAGATCTCGAACCGGATCACGAACGGCGTCCGTGACGTCAACCGCGTCGTGCTCGACGTCACGTCGAAGCCGCCGGGGACGATCGAGTGGGAGTAGGGGGCACGATGCCCCCGGTCTCGGCGCCCGCCCTCCCGGACGCCGAGTACCTGGTGCTGTCCAGCCGCCTGATCCCGGGGCTGGACGGCGGGTACACGATCGCCACGCTCGCGCGCGCCCGGCTGTTGGCCGCCGCAGGGGCGGGGGAGGGCGCGGGTCCGCAGTTGCTGACCTTCGACCCGGGGACGGCGGCCGAGCACGCCGAGCACCGTCGCGTGTTCACCGAGCGCGGCGCGCTCACCGCCCGCGATCGCCTGCGGAACCTCTTCGACGAGGCGGTCGCGCCGGAGGGCGGAGCCGCCTCCTGGCTGCGAGACGCGGCCGACGCTGCGGTGGCGGCCGACCCCGACGTGGAGTACCGGGTGCTCGCGGACCCCGAGGGGCGCCCCTTCGCGGCGCTCCCGGTGATCCCGGGCAACCCCGACTGGCACCTGACGGATGAACCGGTGCTGGTGTACGACGGCGCCGGCGTGGTCGTCGGTGCGCTGCACGGTTTCCGCGGACTCTACGGTGCCTGGCTCGGGCACGTCACCGCGGCGGTGGGGGACCGTCCGATCGTCGTGATCTGCGAGTCCCGCCAGCTCGGTGAGCTGATCGCCGATTGGGTCGACCCGCGCGTCCGCATCCTGCACCCCATCCACACCATGCACGTGGAGGCGCCCTACACGCCCGACGCGACCCTCAACACGCTCTGGACTCGCTGGTTCCGGCTGGCCGACCGCTTCGACGCCGTCATCTGGCCGACGGCCACGCAGCGGGACGACGTCGTGGCGCGGTTCGGTGAGGCCGCCAACCATGTCGTGGTGCCGAACCCCATCGCGCCGGTCGAGCGCCGTGACGACCTGCGCGAGGAGGGCCTCGTGGTCGTGCTGGGGCGGCTCGCGGCCGGCAAGCGCATCGACCATTCCATCCGTGCCTTCATCGAGGCGGACGTGCCGGGCTCCCGGATGGAGATCTGGGGCACGGGAGCAGAGCAGGAGCGGCTGGCGGCACTGATCGCCGAGCTCGACGCCGCGGACCGCGTGCGTCTCTGCGGCTACACCGCGGATCCGGCCACCGTGCTCGATAGGGCATCCGTGCTCGTCACCTCCACGGCGTTCGAAGGGCAGCCGCTGGGCATCGTCGAGGCCCTCCTGCACGGCACGCCCGTGGTGTCCTACGACGTGCGGTACGGCATCCGCGATGTTCTCGGTGCGGGCGGCGGGGTCCTCGTCCCCGCGGGCGACGTGAAGGCGCTGGGGGAGGCGCTCCGGGAGCTGCTGACCGACCAGGACCGTCTGGCGGCGCTGCGTGCCGAGGCGCCGGCCGTCGCGGCGGCGTGGAGTCCCGAGCGCTCGATGGAGGCGCTGGCCACGACCATCGCCGCCGTCGTGCAGGCTCCGTCCCGGCGCCGCTGAACGCGACCGTCGCGACCGCCGGGAGGTCGCGAGCGGCCCCCCGGCGGTCGATGGCGTCATCGCGTGCGGCGCCCGTGTGCGGCCACGACCGTGGTGACGGCGCCGGCGGCCAGTAGCAGGCCGCCCAGGACCAGAGCGACGATGGGGGCGTCGCCACCCGTCGCCGCGAGATCACCGCGCTCGCCACGCGTGGCCCCGCCCCCGGGTGCCGTGACGCCGTCCTCACCCGCAGCGCCCGGGTTCGACGGGCTGCCGGGGTCCGTCGGTCCGGTCGGATCCGTCGGAGTCCCCGGGTCGGTCGGGTCCACCGGCTCGTCCACGGCGACAGCCACCGGCGCACTCTCGACGGCGGCGGCATCCAGCGCGGTCACCACCCAGGTCTCCGTCGCAGCGCGCGCGGCGGTGGGGGCATCGTCGGCGGGGAGGGGGAAGCGGAACGACGCCGCGCCGCCTGCCCAGACCGTGTCCACCAGCGCGCCCGGCGTGGCGACGATCTGCGCTGGATCACCGGTTCCGCGATAGATCGCATACTGGCGGGCCTCCTGCGCGTCCCCGGCTTGCCAGCGGAGCTCGCCGTCGATGACCTCGGGGGCCGCCGGGGTGGCCACCTGTCCGTCCGAGAGCCAGGGCTTGGCCGGAACGAGCGTGGGGTGGGCGAAGGCCTCGCCCTCGAGGAGCTCGATCGCGGTGTTCTTGGCCTGGTGCTTGGGCTGCTGATCAGCGGGGAGAGAGCTCAGATCGCTGGCCTTCATGTCGTTGTAGCTGAACAGGACGCTGCCCTCGATGCCGTCGAGCTTCTGGTTGTACCGGATCTGGTTCGGCACCTCCTCCGGGTTCATCCAGGCCTGCTCCCAGCCGCCGTTGTTCACGTGCTTGTAGAGCGCATGCCCCACGTAGACCTGGGTGCGACTGCCCGCTGCGACGTCGCTCCACCACTGCGCGAGCTCCCCGTAAGGGGCGGCGGCCTGGTCGAAGCTCCAATAGATCTGCGGCACGATGTAGTCGATCAGCTCGTCCTGGACCCATCCGCGGGTGTCCGCGAAGACCGCCTGGCTGTACGTCTGTGACGAGCTGGTCGGCGTGTGGGATCCGGCCGGGTCCAGCGCCTCGTGCTCCCAGATCCCGAACGGGCTGATGCCGAGCTGCACGGCGGTGCCGCGGGCCGCGTTGCCGGCATCGATCGCGTCGCCGACGAGGGTGATGAGACCCGTGATGTTGTCGCGCCGCCACGCCTCGATGCCGTCCACGGTGTCGGGGTAGCCCGCCGTGAGGCCGAACTCCTCGAAGGTCGCGCGGTCCTCGCCCTGCGCGCCGAAGAACACGTTCTGGCCGCCGACGGTGATCCGGTACGGGTAGAAGTAGTCGTCGAAGTGGATGGCGTCGACGTCGTAGTTCTCCGTGATCTCGGCGACGGTGGCCGCGACGTACGCGGGGACCTCGGGCTGGCCCGGGTCCAGGAACAGCTTCTCCTCGAACGACAGCACCCAGTCGGGGTGCTGCACGGCGAAGTTGTCGTCGGCGAGGATGCCGGCGTCGTTGAGCGCCGCGATGTACTGCGGGATCGAGAGCGCCTTCACCTCGTCCGCGGTGAGCCCGAGTGCGGTGAGGATCGCGGGAGACGTCATCTTGGTGTTGGTCACACGGTAGGGGTTCAGCCAGGCGTGGAACTCCATGCCGCGCGCGTGCGTGGCCTCCACCATGCGCTGCAGCGGGTCGTACCCGGGATCGGCGCCCTGGGTGCCGGTGAGGAACTCGGACCACGGGTTGAGCGCCGACGGGTAGTAGGCGTCCAGCAGCGGACGCACCTGGAAGATCACGGCGTTCATGTTCCAGGAGGCGAAGTCGTCGAGCACCGTCGCGTAGCGGGCGTCGAAGTCCGCCGCATCCGTGGGCTTGCCGAAGTTCAGGTTGCCGATCGTGCCGACCCAGGCGCTGGAGAAGCGGCGGTTCTCCGGCGTCAGCGTCGTGGGGATGGCGACCTGCTCTCCGGATCCCGGATAGGTGTACACGGGCTCCGTGCTGTAGCCATAGGCGCCGGAGGTGTCCTTGACGTACCGGGTCAACGGCTCCTCGTCGGGGGCCGCTCCGGCGGTGGTGGGGAGCGCCAGCAGGAGCAGGGCGGCAGCGGCGGTGGCCGCGATGGGTCTCTTCATCGAGTCTCGTCCGATCTGGAAAACAATTTCCATTGAAAGGGTGTGAACTGAAACTCTATGCCTTCAGTGCGTCCTCGAGAAGTCAACGAAAGAAGTCCCACCCCGATGTCGATCTCCGCTGTTCCCGTTCGACGTCTGTGATGAGAGGGTCGAGGAACGGCCCTTCGGAACAAGGAGAACATCATGAAGTTCATGCTCATCATGCGCGCGACCGACGACGCGGTGGCGGCCTACCAGGAGATGCCCTTCGAGCAGGTCATCGAGGCCATGGGCCGATACAACGAGTCGATGATGAAGGCGGGCGTCCTCGTCGCCGGCGAGGGCCTGACCGACGCGGCGGAGGGCTTCGTCGTCGACTTCAGCGCCGAGAAGCCGCTCCTCACGGACGGCCCCTACGGGGAGACGAAGGAGCTCTTCAACGGCTTCTGGATCATCGAGGTCTCTTCGCGCGAGGAGGCCGCCGAGTGGGCGAGCCGGGCGCCGCTGGGACCGGGGTCGTTCCTCGAGGTGCGCCGGGTGACCGGCCCCGAGGACTTCCCCGCCGACAACGAGTGGATCGAGAAGGAGGCGGGCTGGCGGGAGGAGCAGGCTCGCCGTACCGAGCAGGCGTGAGGCCGCGCCGCTGATGGACGGCTCCTCGGACCCGGGGACCACCTCGGCCGCCTCTGCGCAGGAGGCGGCCGAGCGGGCTGTCGCAGCGGTGTGGCGCATCGAGTCCGCGCGCATCGTCGGCACGCTGACGCGGATGGTCGGCGACTTCGGCCTGGCGGAGGATCTGGCGCAGGAGGCCCTGGTCGCCGCGCTGCGGCAATGGCCCGTCGAAGGGGTCCCGCGCAACGCCGCGGCGTGGCTCACGGCCGTGGCGAAGCGGAAGGCGGTGGACGGGTGGCGCCGCCGCGAGCGGCTGGACGATCGTCTCGCTCTGATCGCGCACGAGCTCGAACAGGAGCAGGCGCAGGTGCCGGACCTGCCGTGGGATCCGGACGCGGTGGACGACGACGTGCTGCGCCTCCTCTTCATCGCGTGCCACCCGGTGCTCTCGCGGGAGGCGCAGGTCGCCCTGACGTTGCGGGTCGTCGGCGGTCTGTCGACCGGGGAGATCGCCCGCGCCTTCCTCATCCCCACAGCCACGGTGCAGCAGCGGATCGTGCGCGCGAAGAAGACGCTGGCGGCCGCGCACGCGCCGTTCGAGGTGCCACCGCGGGACGAGCATCCGGCGCGGCTCGGTGCGGTCCTCGGGGTGCTCTACCTCATCTTCAACGAGGCTCACGCAGCCAGCAGCGGTCCGGAGTGGATGCGGCCGGAGCTGAGCGACGAGGCCATCCGGCTCGCCAGGGTGCTCGCCGCGCTGCAGCCTCGGGAGCCGGAGGTGCACGGCCTGCTCGCGCTCCTGGAGCTCACGGCCGCCCGCTTCCCGGCGCGTACCGACCGGAACGGGGACCCGGTGCTGCTCGCCGATCAGGACCGCGGACGCTGGGACCGCAGCCGGATCGCGCGGGGGAGAGCGGCTCTGGCGACGGCGGACGGACTCGGCCGCGGTCGCGGGGCGTACGGTCTGCAGGCAGCCATCGCCGAGTGCCATGCCGTCGCGCCGTCCGTGGAGGAGACGGACTGGGATCGCATCGTCGTGCTCTACGAGGCGCTGGGCCGGCTCACCCCGTCTCCGGTGGTGGAGCTGAACCGCGCGGCCGCCGTGGCCATGGCGACCGGGCCCGCCTCCGCCCTGCGGCTGCTCGATGAGCTGAGCGCGTCCGGGGTGCTGCGCGGATACCATCTCCTCCCGGCCACGCGCGGCGAGCTGCTGCGTCGGCTCGGCAGGGAGAGTGAGGCGCGCAGCGAGTTCGCGGTGGCCGCAGGGCTGGCCGGCAACGACCGCGAACGCCGACTCCTGGAGCGCAAGGCACGTGGAGCCGAGGGCTGACCGGCAGCGGCACGAAAAAGACCCGCCCCTCACGGATGCTCTCGCAGCCGTGAGGGACGGGCGTGGGTGACGCGGAGCGCGTCGAGTGGGGTCTGCGTCAGTCGTTGACCCGCTGGCTGCGGCCCGCGATGAGGCCGTAGATCAGCAGCACGATGATCGAACCGCCGATGGCCAGGAGCCAGGTGCCGAGGTCCCAGAACTCCGTGAGCGGACGGTTGAGGATCAGGCTGCCGAGCCAGCCGCCGAGCAGGGCGCCGACGACGCCGAGCAGCAGGGTGATGAACCATCCGCCGCCCTGCTTGCCGGGCAGGATCAGCTTCGCGATGGCTCCGGCGATGAGGCCGAGAAGAAGAAAGCCGAGAAAACTCATGGTCAGCTCCTTGGGTCAGGAGCCCCGGGGTGCCGGGGCTTCGTGGTATCCACTGTGGCGGGTCGCCGGACCGCGTGCCAACCCCTTGCGCGCACCGTCCCGGATATGGCAAAGGCCCGCCTCCGCAGGGAGACGGGCCTTTCGTGGTGCCGTATCGCGTCAGTTGTTGCCGCGGGCGATCGCGATGATCCGCAGGATCTCGACGTACAGCCAGACGACCGTGACCATGATGCCGAAGCCGCCGAGCCAGCCGTACTTGCGGGGAGCGCCGTTGCGCACGCCCTGCTGGATCTGGTCGAAGTCGAGCACCAGCGAGTACGCCGCCATGATCACGACGAGGACGCCGATGATGAGGCCGAGCGGGATGCCCATGACCTTCATGCTCAGGAGACCGAAGGCGTTGTCGTTGATCCCGGTCCACATGAGGACGAGGTTCAGGAGCGAGAAGACCAGGTAGCCGATCATCGCGATCATGAAGATCTTGGTCGCCTTCTTCGAGGCGCGGATCTTGCCGCTGGCGAAGAGGGCGAGGGTCACGCCGACGACCGAGACGGTCGCGAGCGTCGCTTGGAAGACGATGCCGGGCCAGCGGACCTCGAAGAACGCCGAGATGCCGCCGATGAAGAGGCCCTCGAAGGCCGCGTAGGCGAAGATCAGCGCGGGGCGGACCTTCTTGCGCGAGGTGAAGGTGATCACCATCGCCAGCACGAAGCCGCCGAGCGCCCCGAGGGCCCAGGGCAGCACGTTGACGGCGGCGGGGTTGTACGGGTCGTACCGCGGCACGTCGAGGCCGCCGAGCGTCAGCACCCAGCCGACGGCGGCGGTGACGAGGAGGATGCCGAACAGGCCGGCGGTCTTCCACACGGTGTCCTCGACGGACATCCGGTCGGTCTCGAGGGCGCCGGCCGCGGGGGCGGCGTACATGCCCTCGAGCTGCGCGTTGGCGGCGGCATCCATCGCACCGTGCTGGAGCGACGCGGCCTGTGCGCCCTGCGCACCCTGGGGGGCACCCGGGTAGGTCGCGACGTTGCGCGGGTCCTGCTGCTGGAAAGCAGGATTGTTGAAGGCGAAGTTGCTCATCAGGTGGGCCTCACTCCAAAGGGGGTCGTAGGTCGCTTTCCTCCACGATACCCGGGCGGCGACACTCCCGGGGTGCCTTACGCTGTGAGCGTGCCCAGCAAATCCCCGCTCGTCATCGGGCATCGCGGCGCTCCCGGCTACCGCCCCGAGCACACCCGCTCGTCCTACGAGCTCGCCCTCGCGATGGGGGTCGACGCCGTCGAGCCGGATGTGGTCGCCACCAAGGACGGCGTGCTTGTCGTGCGGCACGAGAACGAGATCTCCGGCACCACCGACGTCGCCGATCACCCGGAGTTCGCCGACCGCCGCACGACGCGGCGCGTGGACGGCGCTGCACTGACCGGCTGGTTCACGGAGGACTTCACCTGGGCCGAGCTGTCCACGCTGCGCTGCCGGGAACGGCTGCCGAAGCTCCGGGCATCCAGCGCCTCCTTCGACGGCACAGAGCCCATCCTGCGCCTGCGCGACGTCCTGGACCTCGTACGGGCGGCCGCGGCCGCTCAGGGGCGGGAGATCGGCGTCGTGCTCGAGGTCAAACACGCCACCCACTTCGCGAGCATCGGGCTCGGCCTCGCGCCCCTCGTCGCGCAGGAGCTGCGGGATGCGCGGTGGGCGGCGGGGGAGTTGCCGCTCATCGTGGAGAGCTTCGAATCGACCGTGCTCGGACAGCTCCGCGCCGCGGGCGTCGCCGCGAGCTTCGTCTACCTCATCGAGGCGGCGGGACAGCCGTACGATCTCCTCGTCGCGGAGGGAGCAACCGCCCTGAGTTACCCGGAGACGGTGGTGCCCGAGAACCTCGACCGTCTGGTCGGGCGGGTCGACGGGATCAGCGTCGACAAGAAGATGCTCCTCGTTCCGGGGACGACGCTGGTGTCCGACGCCCATGCCCGCGGTCTGACCGTCTTCACCTGGACCTGCCGGCCGGAGAACGCCTTCCTCGCGGCGCCCTACCGCGGACCGGGAGGCAAGAGCGCGTTCGGGGACTACGAGGCCGAGTGGGCCGTGATCGCGCGGCAGGGCGTGGACGGCGTCTTCGTCGACCACCCCGACCTCGGCGTCGCCGTCTTCCGCGCCTGACCCACGGCGCTAGAGCGTGCGGTCGAACGCGCCCTGACGGGTGGAGACGATCTCCTTGCCGAGTGGCATGAGCGAGACCGGGACCATCTTGAAGTCGGCGATGCCCATCGGGATGCCGATGATGGTGATGCACAGCGCCAGTCCCGACACGATGTGACCGAGCGCGAGCCACCATCCCGCGAGGATGACCCAGAGCACGTTCCCGAGGAACGAACCCACGCCGGCCGTCGGCTTGCTGACGACCTCGCGGCCGAAGGGCCAGATGGCGTAGGCGGCGATGCGGAACGACGCGATGGCCCACGGGATCGTGATGATCGGGATGCACAGCAGCAGGCCGGCCAGCACGTAGCCGAGGAAGAGCGCCCAGCCCGCGAGGATGACCCAGATGATGTTGAGGATCGTGCGCATACTGCGATTGTGTCACCCGCGGGGCGGCGCGGCTGGGCATCAGCCCGGAGGTCCCCGGCGCTCGCGCCCGGCGATGCCAGACTGACCGCATGACCGGAATAGTGGTGGACGACGTCAGTAGAGCGTTCGGGGACGTGCAGGCCGTGCGAGGGGCCACGCTGCGCGCAGAGGCGGGAAGGGTGACGGGCCTGGTGGGCCCGAATGGGGCGGGCAAGACGACCCTGCTCCTGATGCTCGCCTCGCTGCTCGCCCCCGACAGCGGCTCGATCCGCATCGGCGGCATCGACCCCGAGGCCGATCCGCTCGCCGCCCGCCGGGTGCTGGGGTGGATGCCGGACGCGCTCGGCGCCTGGCCCTCGCTCACGGCCCGCGAGACGATCGTGACCACCGCTCGGCTCTACGGGATCGATCGCCCGGACGCGGAACGGCGGGCGCAGCACCTCCTCGGCCTGGTCGGTCTCGGGGAGCTCGCGGATTCGGCGGCGAAGGTGCTCTCCCGCGGGCAGAAGCAGAAGCTCGGCCTCGCCCGTGCCCTGGTTCACGACCCGCAGGTGCTGCTCCTCGACGAGCCGGCGTCGGGTCTCGACCCCGAGGCCCGCGTACAGCTGCGGGTGCTGCTGCGCCGCTTCGCGGCCGAAGGACGCACGGTCCTCATCTCCAGCCACGTGCTGTCCGAGCTGGAAGAGGTCGTCGACGACGCCGTCTTCCTCGTCGGCGGGGCCGTCGTGGATGCCGCTCCGGCGCAGAGCGCGGTCCGCGCCTGGCGGGTGCGGCTCGCCGGCGCGACCCCCGCACGCCTGACCGCGGACACCTGGCAGGTCGCGTCGACTCTCGGGCTCGCTCCCGAGTCCCTCGTCGTGGACCGCGGCGCCGTCCTCGTCGGCTTCCCCGGGGAAGACGCCGCCGCCCAGTCGCTGCGTCACCTCGTGGAGGCGGGGCTGCCGGTCGCGGAGTTCGCGCCCGCGCAGAGCGACCTGGAGCACACCTTCCTCGCGCTCCGGAACCCGCAGCCGCCCGCGGCGACGACCCCACCCCCGCCGCCTGCGGCACCCCACGGAACGGAGGCGGGAGCATGAGCCTCGCGAACATCGGCGTCATCGCGCGCCTGGAACTGACCCAGCGGCTGCGGAGCGTCGGCTGGTACGTGCTCCTCGGCGTCTTCGCGCTGGTGCTCCTCGGCGTCACCGGCCTGTCGTTCGCCGTGTACTCCTGGGGGGAGGACGTCGGGGCCGGCGTGTCGTCCATCGTCGTCAACGTGGTCCTGCTGCTCGTCGTGCTCGTCTCGCCGACGCTCAGCGGCAACGCCATCAACGGCGACCGGGAGGCGGCCACGCTCGCGCCGATCCAGGTCACCGCGGCGTCGACCGGCGACATCATGCTGGGAAAGCTCCTCGCGGCGATCGCGACGGGGGGCGCGTTCCTGCTGGTGGCCGTTCCGTTCCTCGCGGCGTCGCTGCTGGCGGGTGGAACCGATCCGATCGTGCTGTTCGTGGCGCTGCTCGTCCTCGCCGCCGAGATCATCATCGTCGCCGCGATCGGCGTGGGGCTGAGCGGCCTCATCGCCCGACCGCTGTTCTCCGTCGCGTCCACCTACCTCGTGGTGTCGGCGCTCGTCATCGGCACGATCATCGTCTTCGCACTCGGCGGCCTGGCCGTGCGCAGCGAGGCGACCACCTACAGCCGCCCCTACGACAGCAACGGCAACGTGGACTGCGAGAGCTGGGACAGCTACACGTACGAGGCGCCGCGGTTCGACCTCGTGTGGTGGGCGCTCGCCGCCAACCCGTTCGTCGTGCTCGCCGACGCGACCCCCACCGAGTTCAACACGAGCGGGTACCCGGTCGATCTGTACGGGCAGATCAAGTTCGGTGTCCGCAGCGCGCAGCTCTCGCCGCTGGAGCAGCGATGGGACGACTGCGATCCGGAGAGCGGTTCCCAGACGGCTGAGCAGGTGATCGACGAGACCGTGCCCAGCTGGTTCGTGGGGCTCGGGGTGCAGGTCGTGCTCGCTGGGGCGCTGTTCGCGGGAGCGTGGGCACGGACGCGGACGCCGGCGCGACGGCTGCCGCCCGGCACGCGCATCGCCTGACCGGCAGGGCCGAGGAAGACGCCACCGACCGTTCACCGGCCGTCCACCGACGGGTCGACGGACGGCCATGCGGCAGCGGTGGTCTGGACGGGTACCCGTCTGCGCTCAGTCGAGCCATCTTCCAGGAGCCCCCATGCCCCGACTGCACTCCGTGGCGGCAGTCACGGCGGCGTGCGCGCTGAGCGCCGCCGCCCTGATCGCCGCCCCCGTCGCCGCCTCCGGTGCCATCCCTCCCGGCGAGCCCGCGCCGACCGCCGAAGCAGGGCTCGTCCTCAACGAGATCGTCTACGACGACGCGGCGACCGGGCTCGCCGACCGGATCGAGATCTACAACGCGGGCTCGGCGAGCGTCGACCTGACCGGCTGGCGGGTCTCGGACGAGAAGCGCGACAGCTTCGGCGCGGCACCGGCCGGGACGGTGCTCGCGCCGGGCGCGTTCCTCGTCCTGGTGAAGGACGTGGACTTCGCCTTCGGGCTGGGCAAGGGGGACGAGGTCGTCCTCCACGACCCGGAGGGGGTCGAGGTCGATTCCTACGCCTACGCGAACACCGCGCCGCTGGCGGTCTGGGCGCGCTGCCCCGACGGGACGGGCGACTGGGCGCATGCCACGGCGGCGACACCGGGCGCGCCCAACGACTGCCAGGTCGCGTCGGTCGCGGGCTCGATCCGCATCAACGAGGTCGACTCGCAGCCGGCCGACTGGGTCGAGTTCCACAACCCGGGGACGGAGGCGCTCGATGTCTCCGGGTACGAGATCCGCGACAACTCCGATGACCACCGGTGGCGCTTCCTGCCGGGCACCACGATCGAACCAGAAGCGTTTCTCGTCGTCGATGAGGGCACGATCGGGCTCGTCGACGGCGTGGAGGCGGCGTTCCGCGACCCGATCGGCATCGGCAGCGCCGACCGCATCCGCCTCTTCGACACCGCGGGCACGCTCGTCGACGATACGCAGCCCTGGGAGGGACACGCCGCCATCGACGGGGACTTCGCCGCCGCCACGCTCGCGCGCTGCCCGGACGGTACCGGCGCTTTCGTGCTCGCGCACGCGACCCCGGGAGCGGTGAACTCCTGCGTCCTCCCTGATGTCGCGATCAACGAGATCGAGTCCAACGGGGACGCGACCGACTGGGTCGAGGTCGTGAACACCGGCAGCACCACGGTCAACCTGTCCGGCTGGACCGTCATGGACGGCGATCCGGTCGGACACGCCTCGGAGACGACGCCGCTGCCGGCGGGGACGCTGCTGCCTCCGGGCGGATACCGGGTCTTCGATCAGCCCGCCGACTTCGTCTTCGGGCTGGGCAACGGCGACACCGTGACGCTGCGGGACGCGAACGGACTCATGATCGACGAGCACGTCTACTCCGCGCACGCCGACGGCGTCTGGGCACGCTGCGCCGACGGGACGGGCGCGTTCGTCGACGCGCCGGCAGCGACGAAGGGCCAGCGCAACGCCTGCGGGAACCCGGTGCGGATCAACGAGGTCGAGTCGGACGGCGGCGCGCCGGACGACTGGATCGAGCTCGTCAACCCGACCGGCGCCTCGCTCGAGATCGGTGGCGTCGTCGTGAAGGACGACGACGACGCCCACGCCTACACCGTTCCCGTCGGCACGACGATCCCAGCCGGAGGCTTCTTCGTCATCGAGCGTTCGGCCCTCGGCTTCGGGCTGGGCGCGGGCGACGCCGTCCGCCTCTTCGACGGTGAGCTGCTCATCGACGAGACCGCCTGGGGCGAGGGCCACGCGGCGACCTCCTGGGGCCGCTGCCCTGACACCACGGGAGCCTTCGCGGCGACCGCGACGCCGACGAAGGGCGCGCCGAACGTGTGCGCGGGCGAGGTCACCGTCGGCACCTGGCCGGGGTCGGCCGAAGTGCGGGTGCTCGACGACGTGCCGACGTTCCTCGAGGACAGCTCCGGCCTCGACGTGCAGGAGACCGCGGACGGGGCATTCCTCTGGGCCGTGGATAACGGCGAGGGGCGCATCTGGAAGCTCGAGGCCCACGCGGACGGCTCGGTGGAGAAGGCCGCGGGCTGGGACGAGGGCAAGCGTGTGCGCTTCGCCAAGGACACCGGGAACCCGGGCGCCGCAGGGCCGGACACCGAAGGCATCACGGTCGACGGGAGGGGCCTGGTCTACGTGGCGTCCGAGCGCGACAACAGCGCCAAGGGTGTGAACCAGAACGTGCTGCTGCAGGTCGATCCGGACGCGGCGGCCGGCGATCTCGTGGCGCAGCGGGAATGGGATCTCACGGCGATGCTCCCGGCGGTCGGCGCGAACCTCGGCATCGAGGCCGTGCAGTGGGTGCCGGACAGTGCGCTGAACGGAAAGCTTTTCGACGACACCACCGGGACCGCCTACGACCCGGCCGTGCATCCGGGACACGGCGACGGCCTCTTCTTCGTCGCGGTGGAGGACAACGGGCACGTCTACGCCTTCGCGCTCGCCGCGGACGGCACGGCCACGCTCGTCTCCGAGATCTCCCCCGGGCTCACCGGTGTCATGGCGCTCGACTGGGATGCCGTCCGCGGCACCCTGTGGGCGGTGTGCGACGACGGCTGCCAGGGCCGCTCCGCCGAGCTCACCTTGAACGGGACCGCGCGGCCCGGGATCGCTCACTACGCGCGGCCCGCCGGCATGCCCGACATCAACAACGAGGGCTTCGCGACGGCTCCCGCGTCGCTCGCGGTCGACGGACAGCGTCCGGTGTGGTGGTTCGCCGATGGCTTCGCCTCGGAGGCGCTGCGCACCGGCACGCTGCCGGGCGGCACAGGCGCCGAGAACCCCGGTGGGGAGAACCCCGGCGGCGAGAACCCTGGTGGCGAGAACCCTGGTGCGGAGAACCCGCCGCTTCCCGGCACGGAGCTCGTGGACGGCAACCGCCGCGGCGTCACCGTCGATCCGGCGGTGGCCGCACCGGGGCAGCGGGTCACCGTCACGGTCGGCGCGGATGCCGCGGGAGCGCGGGCGGAGGTCTGGATGTACTCCGTCCCGGTCCGCCTGGCTGCGGGGACGCTTTCGGCGACGGGTGCCCTCACGGTCACCGTTCCGGTGGACGCGCCGCTGGGCGCGCACCGCATCGCGGTCTACGCGGCGGATGGGACGCTCCTCGGCTGGGCTGACCTGCGCGTCACCGCCGCGGGCGAGGGGCTGGCCGCGACCGGAGCGGACCTGCCGGTGGCCGCCACCGCGCTCGCGTTGATGCTCCTCACGACCGGGGTCCTCGCGCTGCGCCGTCGGAACCGCACCGCCTGACCGGGGGAGGGGTGCGGGCGGTCGCCTGTATCCCTCCCCGACGCGGACCGCGATGTCGGTGCCGCCGCCTAGACTCGAGAGGTCATGACCGAAGCCCCTCTCATCGTCCCCGGATCCGTCGGCCCGCAGTCCTCCGGCGCCCCCGCGCAGGACGACCTCCTCGCCGGCCTCAACCCCCAGCAGCTCGAGGCCGTCACCTATCGCGGCCCCGCGCTGCTCATCGTCGCCGGCGCCGGATCGGGCAAGACGAGCGTGCTCACGCGCCGCATCGCCTCGCTCCTGCGCAGCCGGGAGGCGTGGCCGAGCCAGATCCTCGCCATCACCTTCACCAACAAGGCCGCCGGCGAGATGCGCGAGCGCGTCGAAGGGCTCATCGGGGACGCCGCGCGCGGCATGTGGATCTCCACGTTCCACTCCGCGTGCGTCCGGATCCTCCGCCGCGAGGCGCAGCAGTTCGGGTTCACGAAGAACTTCACCATCTACGATTCCGGCGACTCCCGCGCCCTCCTCAAGCGCCTGGTCAAGGAGCATGAGGCCGACGCCTACGGCCTCACCCCGGCGGCGGTCCAGGGGCGCATCTCCAAGCTCAAGAACGAGCTCTCCGACGCCGAGGCCTATGCCCGCCAGGCCAACATGAGCGACCCGGCCGAACGCGTCTTCGTCGAGGTCTTCGCCGACTACCAGCGGCAGCTCCAGAAGGCCAACGCCTTCGACTTCGACGACCTCATCGGCCAGACGGTCTACCTGTTCCGGGCGTTCCCCCAGGTCGCCGACACCTACCGCCGCCGGTTCCGCCACATCCTCGTCGACGAGTACCAGGACACCAACCACGCGCAGTACGCGCTCATCCACGAGCTCACCCGTCCGGCGTCCGGGGTCGGCGCGACACCGGAGCCGTATGCCGCCAACGGCATGATGATCTTCGAGCCCGACCCCGAGCCGGCACCGGGCGCCGGTGAGGCCGGGGCGTCGCTGACGGTGGTCGGCGACTCGGATCAGTCGATCTACGCCTTCCGCGGCGCGGACATCCGCAACATCAGCGAGTTCGAGCGCGACTTCCCGGGGGCGAAGGTCGTCCTCCTCGAGCAGAACTACCGCTCGACGCAGAACATCCTCTCCGCGGCGAACGCCGTCATCGGCAACAACTTCGACCGCAAGGACAAGAAGCTCTGGAGCGACCGCGGCGAGGGCGACAGGATCATCGGCTTCACCGGCTACTCGCAGCACGACGAGGCCCAGTTCGTCGCCGACGAGATCGAGGCCCTGCACCGCAAGGGCATGCCGTACTCGGAGATGGCCGTCTTCTACCGCACGAACTCGCAGTCCCGCGCGCTGGAGGAGATCTTCATCCGCTCGGCCGTGCCGTACAAGATCATGGGCGGCACCAAGTTCTACGAGCGCGCCGAGATCAAGGACGCCCTGGCCTACCTCGTGGCGGTCGCCAATCCCGCCGATGAGATGGCCGTGCGCCGCATCCTCAACAAGCCGCGGCGCGGCATCGGCGACGTCACCGAGACCGCCATCGCCCGTTTCGCCGAGGAGCACGGCATCTCCTTCCGCGATGCCCTGTCGCTGCCGGGGCAGCTCGGTGTGGGCCCGAAGATCCAGGCCGCCATCGCCCAGCTCGATGCGGTTCTCGCCGAGGCGACGGCGATCATGCTCCCGCCGACGGGGGAGGTGCCGCCGCCCACCTCCGTGGCCGACGGGCTCAGCCTCCTGCTGTCCAAGAGCGGGTACCTCGACGCCCTGCGCGCCAGCCGCGACCCGCAGGACGAGGCCCGCGTGGAGAACCTCGACGAGTTCGTGGCCGTGACGCGCGACTTCGCGCGCAACAACCCTGAGGGCACCATCACCGACTTCCTCACCGAGGTCGCGCTGGTCTCCGATGCGGACGACCTCGACGACGAGTCCGGGTCGGTCTCGCTCATGACGATGCACACCGCCAAGGGCCTGGAGTACGACGCGGTCTTCGTCACCGGCGTCGAGGAGGACCTCATCCCGCACCGCATCTCGGCGGGAGAGCCCGGCGGACCGCAGGAGGAGCGACGCCTGTTCTACGTGGGCATCACCCGCGCCCGCAAGCGCCTGCACCTGTCCCTGGCGATGACCCGCGCGCAGTTCGGCGAGGTGACGGTCGCGATGCCCAGCCGGTTCCTGCAGGAGATCCCGGCCTCCCTCATCGACTGGCGGCAGTCCCCGGGCGACGTCAACTCCCGCGGGGGCATGCAGTCCAGGGCGCTGAACGCCCGCCGCTCCGGGGGCTCCGGCGACCGCTTCGGCGTCAAGGCCCTGCCCCGCGACTCCCTCAAGCCGCTCTCGACGGCGATGGACAAGATCCCCAACCGCGTCACCGCCAAGATGCGCGACAACGGCGACCTCGAGCTCGCCGCCGGTGACCGCATCCGGCACGATGATTTCGGTGAGGGTCGGGTCGACGCCGTCACCGGTGAGGGGGCCAAGCGCATCGCCCACGTCCGGTTCGACACGGCGGGGCAGAAGAAGCTGCTCATCAAGGTCGCACCGATCCAGAAGCTCTGACGTCGCGGCGAAGGGGGCGGGGAGACACGGTTAGGCTGGCTCCCATGGCCCTCTTCTCCCGCCGCAAGAAGTCCGGCGACGACGCCGTCGCTCCCGCCCCCTCCGCCGCTCCGGCAGCCGACACCGAGGAGGACGCGAGCATGGCGACCGAGGAGACCGAGGCTCCGGCGGCCGAGGCATCGCCCGCCGTCGGCATCTCCGTCCAGGCGTTCCGCGGTGTCGGCGCCGAAGCCGGACCCGAGGTCGCCCTTCCGGATCCGGATGCCGCGACAGCACCGGCGCCCGCTGCCGCAGCGACACCGCCGAGCCCGGCGGAGGAGCCCGCGGCGCCGGCTGCCGAGCGGAAGCTCCCGCTCGCTCCTGCGCTCCCGCCCGAGCAGACCGAGACCGTGGCGGGCATGAAGGACAACGTCCTCCTGCGCGAGTCCCTGGCGCAGATCGAGGCGGGCGCCTCCAACGAGCAGCTCCTCGGAGTGCTCCGCCAGGCTCTGCAGAGCCACCTCTACATCCGCGTGAGCGGTGATGCCCGCGCGCAGATCAGCGAGGGCAAGCCGCTGGCCGTCGCCGTGGTCCGTGACGGAGAGCGGCAGTTCATGCTGGCATTCAGCTCGGCGGCCGCCGTCCGCGACTCCGTCCAGCTCGAAGCAGACCCGTCCGCCACGTCCGCGGTCGCCCAGCCGACGACCTCGGTCATGCAGCAGGTCGTCTCCGGCGACTTCGCGGGTCTCATCATCGACAACGCCTCGGCGCCGCATCGTGTGGTGTTCCCCACCGAGCTCCTGCAGAAGACGCTCGAGCAGGCCGACGTCGACATGACCGTGAAGTCGCTGCTCGCCGCTCCGCGGGAGCAGGACTCGCCCGCCAAGGTGGGCGAGGCCCTCGCCACGACGCGCATGTGGGTGGCCGTGAACGACGGATCCGGCACCGGTCAGGTCGGCATCGCCGAGGCTCAGACAGCCGACGGTCGGCGCTTCCTCCAGCTCTTCTCGCACCCGCTGGAGGTCATCGCGCTGGGCCGCGGCGACCGCCCGCTGCCCTTCGAGCCTGACCAGCTCGCGAAGGTGCTGTCGAGCCACTCCGAGATGGCCGGCGTCATCATCGACTCCGCAGGACCCTCGATGGTGGTGGAGCGCGACGCCCTCGCCCCGGTGCTCGTGCGCGCGGTGCGGATCGAGGACTGACGGCACGCGTACACCGGGGGCCTGCCGGGGGTTCCGTGCGTCGTGACCGCCCCCTAGGGTCGGAGCATGGCCTCTGAACGCGTGACCCTGACCGTCGCCGACACCGACGGAGAGCGTGAGGTCGCGCTCTCCAGCCCGAATCGGATCGTCTGGCCCGACCTCGGCATCACCAAGGCGGAACTCGCCGAGTACGTGCAGCTCGTGTCTGTGCCGTTCCTCTCGGCGAACGGCAACCGCCCGGTGTCCCTGGAGCGCTTCCGCGACGGCGTCGGCGCTGCCGGCAGTCCGCGCCCAGAGGGGTTTTTCTCGAAGAACCCGCCGAAGGGCACTCCGGACTTCGTCGACGCCGTCACGGTCACCTACAACAGCGGCCGCCGCCATCCCCAGATCGTCCTGAACCGCACGAGCGCGATCGTGTGGGCGGTGCAGATGAACACCATCGTCTTCCACCCGTGGGCATCGCTGGCGACCGACTCCGACAACCCGGTCGAGCTGCGGATCGACCTCGATCCCCAGCCGGGCACCGGGTTCGCCGAGGCCGTCCCCGCCGCCCACGCTCTGCGGGAGGTGTTGCGGGAGGCCGGGCTGGAGGCGTTCGCGAAGACGAGCGGCAACCGCGGCCTGCACGTCTTCGCCCCGATCGAGCCGACCCACGAGTTCCTCGACGTGCGGCACGCCGTGATCGCCGCCGGCCGGGAGCTCGAACGCCGGATGCCGGATCGCGTCACGACGAACTGGTGGAAGGAAGAGCGGGGCGAGCGCCTCTTCGTCGACTTCAACCAGGCCAACCGCGACCGCACGATGGCCGGCGCCTACAGTCCGCGCGCCCTCCCCGGTGCGACCGTCGCGACGCCTGTGCACTGGGACGAGCTCGACGATCTCGACCCCAGGACGTTCACCGTCCGGAGCGTCCCGCAGCGGCTCGAAGACGTCGGCGACCCCTGGGCCGACATGCAGGCGAAGCCCGGGCGCATCGACACGCTGCTGGAGTGGTGGGAGCGCGACACGGCGGACGGGCTCGGGGAGTTGCCCTTCCCACCGGAGTTCCCGAAGATGCCGGGAGAGCCGCCGCGCGTGCAGCCGAGCAAGAAGAACGCCGCGAACTGGGATGCCGACGGCAACCCCGTCGACGACTGAGCGCGCTCAGCTCAGGACGTCGGCGAGGTCGTAGCCGTCGACGGTGTCGAGCTGGTCGTACGTGCAGGAGCGGGCGTCCCGGTCCGGCCTCCATCGCTCGAACTGCACGGTGTGGCGGAAGCGGGCGCCCTCGAGCTGGTCGTACCGCACCTCCAGCACCCGCTCGGGGCGCAGGCGCACGAACGACACGTCCTTCGATCCGCTGAACCGCGACCGCTCACCCTCACCCGTCACGGCGGCGCCGTCCTCGTCGCGCTCGACCAGCGGCGCGAGCTCCTCCACGAGCTGCTTCCGCTTCGCGTCACTCCACGCCGCGACCCCGCCGACCTGGCGCAGGGTCCCGTCGGCGTCGTAGAGCCCGACGAGCAGCGAGCCGACCCCGGTGCCGGACTTGTGGATGCGGTAGCCGAGGGCGACGACGTCGGCGGTCCGCGCATGCTTGATCTTGAACAGGGTGCGCTTCCCCGGCGCGTACGGCTGGGCCAGCGGCTTCGCCACGACGCCGTCGAGCCCCGCGCCCTCGAACTCCTCGAGCCAGCGGACGGCCGCGTCCCGATCGCGGGTGGTCCTGGTCAGGTGCAGCGGGTGCTCCACGGACTCCATGAGCGTCTCCAGCCGGGCTCGGCGCGTCTCGAACGACTGGGCCCGCAGGTCGTCCTCCCCGGAGGCGAGCAGATCGAAGGCGATGAACATGGCCGGGGTCTCCGTGGCGAGCTTCGCGACCCGGGAAGCCGCCGGGTGGATGCGCTGACTGAGGGCCTCCCAGTCCAGACGCTGCGCGCCGTGCGGACCCGTGGCCACGACGATCTCGCCGTCGAGCAGGCAGGGCACGGGGAGTAGCTGCGGAATCGCGTCGACGAGTTCCGGGAAGTAGCGCGTCAGGGGCTTCGCGCCGCGGGACCCGATCTCGACCTTCTCGCCGTCCCAGGCGATGAGCCCGCGGAACCCGTCCCACTTCGGCTCGTAGAGCAGGCCGCCCGGCGTCTTGTCGGCGTCGGGAACGGCCGCGACGGCTTTGGCGAGCATGGGGGCCGGGATCTCGTAGCGCATGCACCCATCCTGGACCGGGCGGCGAGCGGGGGAAAGGGCCGGGTCAGCCGAACAGGTCGTCGAGTTCCGCGGGCGTGCCGGCGTCGCGGAGCACGGTGTGTGCCGCGTGCCATCCCGCCATGCCGTTGACCGCGGGGCCGGGCGGCGTCGAGGCCGACGCGAGGTACACGCCGCGCATCGGCGTCCGCCACGGGGTGGGGGAGAGGACGGGGCGGCGCAGGGCCTGACGCATGTCGAAGACGCCGCCGGAGATGTCGCCGCCGATCTCGGCCGGGTTGATCGCCTCGCGGGAGGATGCCGGCACCGCGTGGTGGGCGAGGATCCGGTCGCGGAATCCCGGCGCGAAGCGCTCGACCTGTGCGGTGATGAGTTCGGTCGGGTCGAGGTCGGAGCCGTTCGGCACGTGGATGTACGCCCAGAGCACGGCCTTGCCGTCGGGCGCTCTGGTCGGGTCGAAGAGCGAGGGTTGGACCGCCAGCACGTACGGACGCTCGGACACGTGGCCGACCGCGACCGCGTTCTCGCTGTTCCACACCTCCTCCCTCGTCCCGGCGACGTGCACGGTCGGGGCGCTCCGCACGTGCTCGTTCGCCCACGGGACGGGTCCATCGAGCGCGAAATCGACCTTCGCCGCCGCGGCGCCGTAGCGGTAGCCGCGGAGGGCGCGGGCGTACGAGGCCGGGATGTCCGGGTGGGTGAGTGCGAGCCGGGGAGAGGTGTTGAGCAGCAGCACGTCACCGCGGTCGGGGTCGCCCCCGTCCAGGTCCGCGAGGTCGGTGACGCGGGCGCCCGTCTCGATCGTGCCGCCATGGGCCTCGAGATCGGCGATGAGGGCGTCCGCGATCACCTGCGAGCCGCCGCGGGGGTACGGCCAGCCGCCGGCGTGGGCGAGCCCGGCCAGCAGCAGACCCGCCGCGGCGCCGGCGAGCGTGGGCTGCGGGGAGTTCGCGTGCGCGACCACTCCGGCCATGAGCGCGGCCGCTTCCTCCGTGCGGAAGGCGGCCCGCGCGAGGGGCGTGCCCTGGTCGAGCATGCGGATGGCGTAGCGGACGGCGGTGATCGGGTCCTGCGGGAGGCGGAGGAGCTGGTTCCCGGTGAAGTCCGTGACGCCGTCGATGTGCGTGCTGAGGGGGCGGAGCCGGCGCAGCCAGGCGTCCCCGTCGATGCCGAGGTCGGCGGCGGTGCGCTCGATGTCGCGCCACGCGATGGCGGCACGACCGTCGTCCAGAGGATGGGCGAAGGAGATCTCGGGGCGGATCCACTCGATCCGCTCGTCGAGCCCGAACGCTTGGAAGAAGGGCGAGGCGACGGCTGCAGGGTGGACGGCCGAGCAGACGTCGTGACGGAAGCCGGGGAGGGTGGCCTCCCGGGTGCGCAGGCCCCCTCCGACCGTGTCCGCAGCCTCGAGCACGCGTACCCGGTAGCCGGCGCGGGCGAGGGAGACGGCGGCGGCGAGGCCGTTCGGGCCGGATCCGATGATCGTCGCGAGTGCCATGCGGCCAGTCTCGCACGCGAGTCCGCGGTCGGCGGAGGGGGTTGCGCCGTGCGATCCTGGAAGGGATGAATGAAGTCCAGGGCCCGACCCCCGCCGGCACCTCCCGTCCGTACCGCTCGCTTCCCGAGGCGCTCCGCGCGCACCGCATCGATCCGGTGAACCATGCGTTCATCACCGAGATCGTCGATTCCGCGGGGGTGACCTCTCTGATCGACCGCGGTCGCTACATCGAGGCGATCCGGCGCGAGGGCGCGGCGCTGCACATCGGCCGCACGTACACCAACGGATTCACGGAGGACGAGGTCGTCACCGTAGGCTCGACCCGCCTGCGGCTGCAGCCCAGCGAGGGGCGCGCGCCGTACTTCTACGTCACGCACCCGAGCGAGTTCGCCCCGCAGGCCCCCGTCAAGGCCAAGCGTCCCACGACGCCGCGCACCCCTTCGGCGCCGCGCACCCCCGCGGCGCCGAAGCCCGTCGAGCGCGACTACGGCGTGTGCGACGTCTGCTTCATGGTGAAGACCCCCGCCGGCGGCTGCGGCTGCGACTGATGCCCGCGGCCTCCGCGTCGCACGGCGGCGTCTCCGTCCGCGAGGCGGAGTGGCCACAGGATTCCGCGTTCGTCGGTACGGCGGTTTCGACGTACCTCCGTCAGACGGAGCAGGAGAAGCACGACGTCCTGGGTGATCCGGAGGAACCCGAGGGTGAACTCCCCGAGCGGTACCGGCCGGAGGTCCGTGACCCTGCCACCGCGTACGCCGGTGGTCGGGTGCTCGTGGCAGAGATCGACGGGGCCCCGGCCGGCGTGGTGATCGCCCTGCCGTATGCCGGTCACACCGAGGTCAAGCGGCTCTGGGCTGACCCCGCCGTGCGCGGCCGAGGCGTCGGTTCCGCGCTGCTCGACGCCGTCCTGGCGGAGGCCGAGGGTGCGGTGCGGCTGTCGGTGTGGGAGTGGCGCGACGCCGCGATCCGGCTCTACACGTCCCGCGGCTTCCGCCCCGTCGACCCCTGGGACGATCGCGACCGCCTCCTCTGCTTCGAATCGCTCACTTCGCTGCATCCGGCCGCCGAATCCAGCGAAGTGAGCGATTCGAAGGGCTAGGCGAAGGCGCTCATCCCGGTGATGTCGCGGCCGAGAAGGAGGGCCTGCACGGACTCGGTGCCCTCGTAGGTGTGGATGGCCTCGATGTCGGCCATGTGCTGCATGACGCCGTTCTCCAGGAGGATGCCGTTGCCTCCCAGGAGGTCACGCGCCGTCGCCGCGATCCGCCGGGCCGCCCGGGTGTTGTGGAACTTGGCGAGCGAGGCCTGGGTCGGACGTAGCGCTCCTGCCTGCTCGAGGTCTGCCATCCTGCGGCAGTAGAGCTGCATCGCCGTCAGGTCCTCCAGCATGTGCGTCAGCCGCTCCTGCACCATCTGGAACTTCGCGAGCGGCTTGCCGAACTGCACACGCTCCTTCGCGTAAGCCAGAGCCGCCTCGTAGCAGGCCGTCGCGTGGCCCAGCGCCGACCAGGCGACTCCGGACCGGGTGGCGTAGAGCACGGTCGAGGCGTCCTTGAAGCTCCTGGTCCCCGGCAGCACCGCGTCCAGCGGTACCCGCACGTCGTCCAGGCGGATGTGCGCCTGGTGGATCGCGCGGAGTGAGGCCTTCCCGCGGATCACAGTGCCGGTGTACCCGGGGGCGTCCTGCTCGACGAGGAAGCACCGCACCGCCCCGTGCTCGGCAGCGGACTCGTCGTCGACCCGTGCCCAGACGAAGGCGATGCCGCCCGAGGCGCCGTTGCCGATCCACTTCTTGGCGCCGCGGAGCACCCAGGAGTCGCCGTCGCGGCGGGCCACGGTCTCCAGCGAGACGGAGTCCGAGCCGTGGTCGGGCTCGGTCAGCGCGAAGGATCCGAGTACCGAGCCGTCGGCGAGTGCCGTGAGCCAGCGGTCCTGCTGGGCGGGCGAGCCGAACAGGGCGAGCGTCCGCAGCGCGAGGCCGCCCTGCACGGCGAGGATCGTGCCGAGGGAGCCGTCTCCCCGCGAGATCTCCATGTTGACCAGGCCGGCGGCGAGCGGGGAGAGCCGGGTGAGCGCGGGATGGTCGACGCCGTCGACGACGAGGTCCATCTCGCCCATCCGGCGGGCGGCGTCGAGCGGGTACTCGGCGCGGTCCCAGGCCTCGGCCATCTGCGGGGCGACCTCGTCGACGTACGCCTTCGCGCGGTCCCAGGCTTCCCGGTCGACGGCGGGGATGTCGGCGAAGACGGCGTAGTAGTCGCTGTCCTGCCGTCCGGTGATGTCGTAGGACGAGACGCGCTCGCCGGGGACGGGGGAGGCTTCCGTGCTCATGATGCTCCTTCGTGACACCAGGTATCGTACTCCTCGATACTCGGTATCACGACCTCTCCGGCGGGCTCAGTCGAGCTCGGAGCGCAGCCTCCGCGTGACCTCGGCGACGGGCATCGAACGCGGGAAGACCGCCACCACCATGTCGTCCGGAGCCCCCGCCGCGGTGTCCTCGCCGACGCCGTACCGTCGACGCGCATCCGCGAGCGCGGACTGGAGGGTGGACAGCGGCACCTTCTTGCGTCCGCGCAGGAGCTGTCGCAGCACGTGGTTGTGCACCGCCGTCACGAGCGCCGCGAAGCCCACCGCGTCCAGCGGATCCACTCCCGGCAGGGCGCTGCGCAGGTACTCGTCGAACAGCCGCTCGTAGCGGAACACGGTGATGATCTCGCGTTCACGGAGCACCGGCACCTCCCGCACGATCTGGTAGCGCCGTCGCGCGAGCTCCGGGTCGTTCGCGAAGTGCGTGAACACGGACTCCGATGCCGCGCAGACCGCGCCCCACGGATCGTCGTGCCCCTCGTCGAGGAACTCCCGGAGCTGCTCCAGCAGGACCTCGTGATCGGCGAAGACCACGTCCTCCTTGCCGCCGAACTGCCGGAAGAAGGTCGACCGGGAGACGCCGGCGGCCTTGGCGATCTGCTCCACGGACGTCTGGTCGAACCCCTGGGCGCTGAAGAGTTCGAGCGCGGCGGCGACGACGCCCCCGGTGCGCAGCTCTGCGGATTCCTGCATGGCGAAATCCTAGACCGCCGTGGGGCTCACGCCCGAGCGTCCCCGCGGGAGCGCACCGCTGACGCAGTTCCAGGACCCGCGTTTCCGTGAGGGCGCGCGACCGTCCATGCTGATCCTGGCTGTGGTCACGAGGCGTCCGGGGTTCGCCGACTCGCGCGCGAGTCCGATGCCCGATACCGCCGAGCGATCCGTATGAAGAGGTCCAGGGCCTCGGCTTCCGAGCGGAAGCGGAGCGGCGCATGGAAGCGCTCACCGCGCTCGTCGGCCTCCCAGACGATCCACTCCTCGCCTTCGCGCTCGATCCAGGCGGACGACTGAGGTCGGCCTGTACGGCCGAACCAGTTCGCGGTCGCGGTGAGCTTCTCGTCGCGGATGATGCGCTGCGCCTCGGCGCCGGTGAGGTCGCTCACGTCGTCTCCTCCGTCATGCTCCGACGCCGAGAATCGTACCGGAGGCGTCGGGGCGTCGGGGAGGGCGTCGGGGCGTCGGAGCGTTCAGCCTGCGGTAGTAGGCTGGGGGACTGGTCGATGTCTCGACATCGAGAGAATCACCAGACCAGACCGCAGCCCAGTGAAGGAAGCACAGTGGATCTGTACGAGTACCAGGCACGAGACGTTTTCGAGAAGTACGGAGTGCCGGTCCTCGCCGGCATCGTCGCGGACACCCCCGAGGAGGTGAAGGCGGCTGCCGAGAAGATCGGCGGTGTCGTGGTCGTCAAGGCCCAGGTCAAGACCGGAGGCCGCGGCAAGGCCGGCGGCGTCAAGGTCGCCAAGACCCCCGATGAGGCGTACGAAGCCGCGAAGGCCATCCTCGGACTCGACATCAAGGGCCACGTCGTCAAGCGCGTCATGGTCGCGCAGGGTGCCCGCATCGCCGAGGAGTTCTACTTCTCCGTGCTGCTCGACCGCGCCAACCGCTCCTACCTCTCCCTGTGCTCCGTCGAGGGCGGCATGGAGATCGAGCAGCTCGCCGTCGAGAAGCCCGAGGCACTCGCCCGCGTCGAGGTCAACCCGCTGACCGGCATCGACAAGGAGAAGGCGGTCGAGATCGCTCGCGCCGCGAACTTCCCGGAGGACCTCGTCGAGAAGGTCTCCGATGTGTTCGTGAAGCTGTACGACGTCTACAAGGGTGAGGACGCGACGCTCGTCGAGGTCAACCCGCTCGTCCGCACCGAGGACGGCGACATCATCGCGCTCGACGGCAAGGTCACGCTCGACGACAACGCCTCCGAGATCCGCCACCCCGAGCACGAGGCGCTCGAGGACAAGGACGCCGCCGACCCGCTCGAGGCCAAGGCCAAGGCGTCCGGCCTCAACTACGTCAAGCTCGACGGCGAGGTCGGCATCATCGGCAACGGCGCGGGTCTGGTCATGTCGACGCTCGACGTGGTCGCCTACGCCGGAGAGAACCACAACGGCGTGAAGCCCGCCAACTTCCTCGACATCGGCGGCGGCGCCTCGGCCGAGGTCATGGCCGCCGGTCTCGACGTCATCCTCGGCGACCCGCAGGTCAAGAGCGTGTTCGTCAACGTGTTCGGCGGCATCACGGCGTGCGACGCCGTCGCCAACGGCATCAAGGGTGCCCTGGAGACGCTGGGCGACACGGCCTCCAAGCCGCTCGTCGTCCGCCTGGACGGCAACCGCGTGGACGAGGGTCGTGCGATCCTCGCCGACTACGCGCACCCGCTCGTGACCCTGGCCGCGACGATGGACGAGGGCGCCGACAAGGCCGCCGAGCTCGCCAACGCCTGACGCTTCGACAGGATTTAAGGAACAGAACATGTCGATCTACCTCAACAAGGACTCCAAGGTCATCGTCCAGGGCATCACCGGCGGCGAGGGCACCAAGCACACCGCGCTCATGCTCAAGGCCGGCACGCAGGTCGTCGGCGGCGTGAACGCCCGCAAGGCCGGCACCACGGTCTCGCACACGGACAAGGACGGCAACGCCGTCGAGCTCCCCGTCTTCGCCTCGGTCGCCGAGGCCATGAAGGAGACCGGCGCCGACGTGTCGATCGCCTTCGTCCCCGGCGCCTTCACGAAGGACGCGATGATCGAGGCCATCGACGCCGAGATCCCGCTGCTCGTCGTCATCACCGAGGGCGTCCCCGTGGGCGACTCGGCCGAGGCCTGGGCCTACGCGCAGAGCAAGGGCAACAAGACCCGCATCATCGGGCCGAACTGCCCCGGCATCATCACCCCCGGTGAGGCGCTCGTCGGCATCACGCCCGCGAACATCACCGGCAAGGGCCCGATCGGCCTCGTGTCGAAGTCGGGCACCCTGACCTACCAGATGATGTTCGAGCTGCGCGACCTGGGCTTCTCGACCGCCATCGGCATCGGCGGCGACCCGGTCATCGGCACCACGCACATCGACGCGCTCGCCGCGTTCGAGGCCGACCCCGAGACCAAGGCCATCGTCATGATCGGCGAGATCGGCGGCGACGCCGAGGAGCGTGCGGCCGAGTACATCAAGGCGAACGTCACCAAGCCGGTCGTCGGCTACGTCGCGGGCTTCACGGCTCCCGAGGGCAAGACCATGGGTCACGCCGGTGCGATCGTCTCCGGCTCGGCCGGTACCGCGCAGGCGAAGAAGGAGGCCCTCGAGGCCGCCGGCGTCAAGGTCGGCAAGACGCCGTCCGAGACCGCCGCTCTCATGCGCGAGATCATCGAGTCGCTCTGATCTGAGCTACGCTTGACCTGAAGGCCCCGGGCTCCACCCCGGGGCCTTCGTCATACCCTCACCTCCCTCGAATCACGCACATGGCCCCATTCCGTGTCGGAATGGGGCCATGTGCGCGACTCGGAGCGGGGCTAGATCCCGACGCCGAAGAGGGCCTCGATGGGACCGCGGGCGAAGAAGATCAGGAAGCCGGCGCCGACCACCCACAGCAGCGGGCTGATGGTCTTGGCCTTGCCGGAGAAGGCGTGGATGAGCACCCAGCTCACGAAGCCCGCCCCGATGCCGTTGGCGATCGAGTACGTCAGCGGCATGACCGAGACCGTGAGGAACACCGGCAGGAGCACCCGGAAGTCGCCGAAGTCGATGTGCCGGATCTGGGCCATCATCATGGCACCCACGATGATGAGCGCCGCGGCGGCGATCTCCGTCGGGACGATCGAGGTCAGCGGGGTCAGGAACATCGCGATGAGGAAGACGATGCCCGTCACGACGTTCGCGAGTCCCGTCCTGGCACCCTCGCCGATACCCGCGCCGGACTCGATGAAGACCGTGCTGGAGGACGACGAGGTCGCACCACCGGCGATCGCCCCGACACCCTCGACCACGAGGGCCGACTTGATGCGCGGGAAGTCGCCGTTGTCGTCGGCCAGGTTGGCCTCCTTGGCCAGGCCCGTCATGGTGCCCATGGCGTCGAAGAAGTTCGTGAAGAGGAGCGTGAAGACGATCATCACGAGGGCGACGAGGCTGACCTTGCCGAGGTCGAACGAGAAGTCGACGGCGCCGATGAGGCTCAGGTCGGGGACGCTGACGGGGGAGCCGTTCAGTGCCGGGACGGTGAGTCCCCAGCCGCCGGGATTCACGACATTGCCCTCATCATCGACGCCGCGGGCGCCGATGTGCCAGATGGCCTCGACGATGACCGCGAGCACGGTGCCGCCGATGAGGCCGATGAGCATGCCGCCCTTGATGCGGAGCGCGACGAGGATGCCCGTGAGGAGCAGGGTGATCACGAACAGCAGGCTCGGCACGGTCGCGACCGACCCGTTGACACCGAGGCCGACGGGCGGCGACGAGGCGCCGGTCGCCGTGACGAAGCCCGAGTTCACGAAGCCGATGAAGGCGATGAACAGGCCGATGCCGACCGTGATCGCGATCTTCAGCTGGAAGGGCACGGCGTCGAAGATCGCCTTCCGCAGCCCGGTGGCGGCGAGGAGCACGATCACGACACCGTTGATCATCACGAGCGCCATCGCCTCGGGCCAGGTGACCTGGCCGACGACGGAGAACGCGACGAAGGCGTTGATGCCGAGGCCGGCGGCGAAGCCGAACGGCAGGCGGGTGACGACACCGAAGAGGATCGTCATGACGCCGGCGGTCAGGGCCGTCGCGGCGCCGACGGCGTTGAAGTCGAGCATGTCGCCGGCGACGTCCGGCTTTCCGGAGAGGATGATCGGGTTCAGGATCACGATGTAGGCCATCGTGACGAACGTCACGAGGCCTCCACGGATCTCGGTGCCGATCGTCGATCCGCGCTTGCTGATCTCGAAGAAGCGGTCCAGGGTACCGGTGGGTTCGGTGGACGCCGGGGCGGGTGGGGCAGTAGTCATCGGGAAACCTCCGGAGAAACGCTACCGTGTCGTCCGCCTCGCGCGCGCCCACGGGGGCCGGACGGGAAGTCGTCGTAGTCTCGAAGGCGCTATGCAACGCCTCCTCGTCGCGCTCCTCGCCGCCCTCGACGCCGCCATCGCGGCCGCCGTCGGGCTGGCCGTGCTGCTGGCGCCGTTGACGCTCCTGTGGACGCTCGCGTTCGGTGTCACCGCGGACTGGGGGGCGCTGTGGCCGCTCACCGGAACGCTGTGGGAGTTCGGGCACGGTGTCCCTCTGGAGATCACGATCCCGGACGCCCTGCTCGTCACCCTGGCGATCCCGGCCGACGCCGCGCGCTTCGCCGTCTCGGTCACGCCGCTGGCGTTCCTGCTGCTCACGCTGCTCTTCGCGGCGCGCTCCGGCGCCCGGGCCGCACGGTCCGGCGCGTGGGTGCTGGGATCCCTGTCGGGGACGGTCGTCTTCGCCGTGATCTCGACGGTCGTCGCCCTCACATCCGCGCTGGGCGCCGCACGCGTCCCACTGGCTCTCGCGATCCTGCTGCCCCCCGCCGTCTACCTCGTGGGCGCCGTGTGCGGCGCCGTCCGCGTCGCGTGGGAGGACGGCGACGGCGGCGTGCTGGACCGCATCCACGATGTGCTGGACGCCAGGGAGGACTGGGCGCCGGTACCGTCCGCGGTCGTGCGCGGGGCGGCGTTCGCGCTCGTCGGTGTGCTGGGGGCTGCCGCGTTGGCCGTCGCCCTGTCGGTCCTGACCCGTGGGGGCGAGGTCGTCGCGCTGTTCCAGGCGGCGCGGGTCGATGCCCTCGGGGCGACCGTGCTGACCCTCGGGCAACTCGCCTATCTGCCCACACTGGTGGTGTGGGCGGCGTCCTGGCTCGCCGGCCCCGGGTTCGCCGTCGGCGCGGGCACCGCGGTGTCGCCGGCGGGGACGCAGCTCGGCGTCGTCCCGGGCATCCCCGCCTTCGGTCTGCTGCCGGAGAACACCTCGATGTGGATGCTCATCGTCATCCTGATCCCGGTGGCCGCCGGGGCGCTCGCCGGGTGGGCCGTGCGCTCGCGCCTCGTATGGGAGGGGACGCCGCTGGGGCTCCTGCAGCGCGTCGTGATCGCGGTCGGAATCGCCGCGGTCTCAGGCGGCGTTGCCGCGCTCGCCGCCGCCTTCGCGAACGGTTCGATGGGCCCGGGCCGACTCGAGGTCGTCGGTCCGGCGATACTGCCGTTCGCCTTGTCTCTGGGGGCGGAGGTGCTCGTCGGGGCGGCGATCCTGTTGCTGTCCCCCCGCAACCGCGACGAGCTCGCGGAGGAGCGCACCGATCGCTGGATCGCGGAGATGTCCGAACGGGCCTCCGAGGAGCACGCTGACGACGACCGCCGCTAGCCGCCCCGGACCTCCGGCGACGCCGGTCGGAGCGTCATCGGCACGCCGGTAGACTGGGCGCGTGCTCACGGTCGCCGTACTCATCTCGGGCGCCGGCTCGAACCTTCGCGCCCTCCTCGAGGCCGCTCGTCACCCCGATTTCCCGGCGCGTGTCGTCGTCGTCGGGGCGGATCGCGAAGCCGACGGGTTGGCCCATGCCGAGGAGTTCGGCATCTCCAGCTTCACCGTGCCGTGGCACGAACACGAGAGCCGCGAGGCGTGGGGCGAGGAGCTGGGACGTCAGCTCGCCGTCTGGTCGCCGGACCTCGTGGTGCTGAGCGGCCTCATGCGCCTGCTGCCGTCCTCCCTCGTCGCCGCCTATGCGCCGCGGATCATCAACACCCACCCCGCGTTCCTCCCGGAGTTCCCCGGAGCGCACGGCGTCCGCGACGCGCTCGCCGCGGGCGTCCGCGAGACCGGCGCCAGCGTGATCGTCGTGGACGACGGGGTCGACACCGGCCCCATCCTCGCCCAGGAGCGCGTGCCGATCCGGGCCGACGACACCGAGCACACGCTGCACGAGCGCATCAAGCCGGTCGAGCGCCGGCTCCTCATCGACGTCGTCCGGCGCATCGCTACCGGCGACCTCGCCCTGACCTCCGCCCCCTGACCCCCCCGACGCCCCGCACGAAGGAGCCCATCATGGCCGGCCCCCGCCACGACCCCACGCTCTACCGCGATCGCGACACCGTGCCGATCCGGCGCGCTCTCGTCTCGGTCAGCGACAAGACCGACCTGCTCGTGCTCGCCGCTGCGCTCGCGGAGGCGGGCGTCGAGATCGTCTCGACCGGGTCGACGGCGTCCACCATCCGCGACGCCGGCTTCGAGGTGACGGATGTGGCCGCGGTCACGGGTGTCGCCGAGATGCTCGACGGTCGCGTCAAGACCCTGCATCCGAAGGTGCACGGCGGGCTGCTCGCCGACCTGCGCCTGGAAGATCACGAGCGGCAGCTCGCCGACCTCGACATCGCGCCGTTCGAACTCGTCGTCGTCAACCTGTACCCGTTCGTGGAGACCGTGGCCTCCGGTGCCGAGGGTGACGACGTGGTGGAGCAGATCGACATCGGCGGCCCCGCCATGGTGCGTGCGGCGGCGAAGAACCACGCCAACGTCGCGATCGTCGTGTCGCCGCAGTCCTACCCGGCGATCGTCGCGGCCGTGGCACAGGGCGGCACGTCTCTCGCCCAGCGGCGGGAGCTCGCGGCGCGGGCCTTCGCGCACACCGCGGCCTACGACACGGCCGTCGCGCAGTGGTTCGCCGAGGGCACGCTCAACGACCCGGGCGACCTCCCGGCGCACCTGACGATCCAGGCCGAGCGGCTCGCGACGCTGCGCTACGGCGAGAACTCCCACCAGCGCGGCGCCATCTACACCCGCGCCGGCGGCCACGGCATCGCTCAGGCCACGCAGCTGCAGGGCAAGGAGATGTCGTACAACAACTACGTCGACGCCGACGCCGCCCTGCGCGCCGCCTACGACATGGTCAAGCCCGCCGTCGCCATCATCAAGCACGCGAACCCCTGCGGGATCGCCACCACCGCCCCGAACGCCCTCGACCCGATCGCCAGCGCGCACCTCCGTGCCCACGAGTGCGACCCCGTGTCGGCGTACGGCGGCGTGATCGCCGCGAACGGCACCGTGACGCTGAAGATGGCCGAGAACCTGAAGGACATCTTCACCGAAGTGATCGTGGCGCCGTCGTTCGAGCCCGCGGCCCTCGAGGTCTTCAAGGCGAAGAAGAACCTGCGCCTGCTGCAGCTCCCCGAGGACTGGCAGCAGGAGCGCATGGACGTGCGGCTCGTGTCCGGCGGTCTCCTGCTCCAGGACGCGGACCGCTTCCCGGACGACATCGTCTCGGTCGCGAAGAACTGGGAGCTCGTGTCGGGGGAGCGTCCGAGTGACGAGGAGATGGAGAACCTGATCTTCGCGTGGAAGGCCTGCCGGGCCGTGAAGTCGAACGCGATCGTCCTGGCGAAGGACAATGCGACGGTCGGCGTCGGCATGGGCCAGGTCAACCGGGTCGACTCGTGCCGCCTCGCGGTGGAGCGGGCAGGGGATCGTGCCGCCGGATCGGTCGCGTCGTCCGATGCGTTCTTCCCCTTCGCGGACGGTGCCCAGGTGCTCATCGACGCGGGTGTCACGGCGATCGTGCAGCCCGGTGGGTCCGTTCGTGACGAGGAGGTCGTGGATGCCGCGCGCAAGGCCGGCGTCACGATGTTCTTCACGGGGGAGCGTCACTTCTTCCACTGACCGAGACCCCGGTCTTCCGTCGAGACCCCGGTGTGCGCACGTCCGCACCCCGGGGTCTCGGCGCGTCGGCGGGGTTTCGGGGAAGAAACCGCGATGTCCGATTTCCGCCAGCCGTAGCCCTGCGGGGGTGAGAGAGTGGAGGACATGAGCCTCCCCGTGACCGCGTTCGACGAGCGTTACCGGGCCATCAGCGCCCGGGACACCCGCTTCGACGGCCAGTTCGTCACCGCCGTGCGCTCGACCGGGATCTACTGCCGTCCGAGCTGCCCCGCCCGCACCCCCAAGCCGCAGAACGTGACCTTCTATCCGACCAGTGCCGCGGCGCACGAGGCGGGCTACCGCGCATGCAAACGCTGCCTGCCGGAGGCCGCCCCCGGGTCGCCCGCGTGGGACGTCCGCGGAGACACCGCCGCTCGCGCCATGCGGCTGATCGCGTCCGGCGTGGTCGAGCGCGAGGGCGTGCCAGGGCTCGCCGCGCGCCTCGGCTACTCGAGCCGTCACCTCACGCGGCTGCTGACGACCCAGCTCGGCGCCGGACCTCTGGCACTGGCGAGAGCGCATCGCGCCCACACCGCCCGCATGCTGCTCGTGGGGACGGACATGCCCATCGCCGACGTCGCCTTCGCCGCCGGCTTCCACAGCATCCGCCAGTGCAACGACACGATCCGCGAGGTGTTCGGCCTCACGCCCGGAGAGCTGCGCGCCCGCCGCCGCACGCCGTCCGCGTCCGTGCCGGGAACGATCGACCTGGTCCTGCCGTGCCGGGGTCCCCTGGATGCGGCCGGGATCTTCGCGTGGATGGCGGCGCGGGCGGTGACCGGGGTCGAGGAGGCCACGGCCACGGCGTTCTCCCGACACCTCCGGATGCCCGGAGGCCCTGCGTGGTTCGAGGTGCGTCAGGAGGAGACGGAGCGGCTGCACCTCCGGGCTCGGGTCGCGCAGCTCGGCGACCTCGCGCCGCTGGTGGCGACCGCGCGTCGGATCTTCGACCTCGACGCCGACCCCCTGGCGATCGACGAGGCCCTGGCGGCGCACCCGCCTCTCGCTCCCCTCATCGCGCGCACCCCCGGTATCCGCGTGCCCGGAGCGGCCGATCCGCACGAGATGCTCATCCGCGCGATGATCGGGCAGCAGATCACGGTCGTCGCCGCCCGCACCGCGCTCACCGCCCTCACCGACGCGCTGGGGGAGCGGACCCCCGAGGGACTGCTGTTCCCGACGATGTCGGCCATCGCGGCCCACGGCGCCGAGGTGCTGCGGGGGCCCGCCGCCCGCATCCGCGCCGTCACCGGAGCCGCCGCCGCCCTCGCGGACGGGAGCCTGACCCTCACGGTCGGCGACGACGGCCCCACGCAGCGCGCGGCCCTGCTGGCGATGCCCGGCATCGGTCCCTGGACCGCCGACTACGTGAGGATGCGGGTGCTCGGCGATCCGGACGTGCTGCTGCCCGGTGACGTCGCCCTCCGCGCCGGAGCCGCGGCGGCCGGTCTCCCGGCCGAACCGAAGACCCTCACCGCCTGGGCGGAGCGCACCGCGCCGTGGCGGAGCTACCTCAGCGCGCACCTGTGGCGTGCCGCCCCGATCCGCCCCGCCGGACCGCGGAGCAAGACCGCCACCCGGCCCGCCCGCGGCCCCGAATCCGACACCGAGGAGACCTCATGACCGCACTCATCCAGACCCTCGACACCGCCGACGGTCCTTTCACGATCCTCGCCGATGAGCGCCAGCGGGTGCTCGTGTCCGGGTGGACCGACGACGTCGAGGCGATCCTCGGACGCCTGCCGTCCCGAAGCCGTCCCGACGCCGTGCGGGAGGCCGAGACGGACGCGGCGGGCGCCGTCCGCGCGTACTATGCCGGCGACGTCACGGCGATCGACGCGGTCCCGGTCGCGCAGACCGGCACCGCCCTGCAGCTCGCCGGATGGGCGGCGCTCCGCGGCATCGCCCCGGGGGAACCCCTGACGTACACGGGCTTCGCGGCCCGGCTCGGCAATCCGCGTGCGGTGCGGGCCGCCGCGTCGATCTGCGCCCGCAACGCCCCGGCCCTGTTCGTGCCCTGTCACCGGGTGCTCCGCACGGACGGCTCTCTCGGCGGCTTCGCCTGGGGCCTGCCCGTGAAGGAGAGGCTCCTGGCGCGCGAACGCGCCGCCCGCTGACCTCTCGGTTCGAAGAGCCCGCTCCCCGGAGAGCGGGCTCTTCGTCGTCTCGGGAATTCCTCTTGCGCTCAGCTGGTTCACAGGAATAGGCTGATGGGCTGTCGCGCCAACCGGACGACCTCGCCGAGCCCTGAGGAGGACACCATGACCACGATCGCCACCGCGCGGATCGCCACCCTCGGCTCGACCCCGGCGCGCCCGCTCTCCTAGAGCCCCCGCCCTCTTCTGCACCGGATGCCGGGCTCCGTGAGCCCGCTCTCGCATCCGTCCTTTCACTCTTCTCACCCTCGACTCCTCTGAGAGACATGTCTTCCACGTCTTCCGCGCAGAAACCGTCCCCCTCGTCCTCCCTCTCCACGCCCGCCGCGCTGTGGCGGCTCAAGCCTTTCGTGAAGCCGGTCATCTGGCGTCTCGCCGGCGGTGCCGCCAGCGCGCTCGCGGCCGCGCTCATCGCGCTGATGATCCCCATCGTGCTCGAACAGATCATCGGCGGGCCGGTGCAGTCCGGAGCGCTCGACGCGATCGTCTGGGGCGCGCTCGCCGTGTTCGCCCTCGGCCTCGGCGAGGCGCTCATGGTCTGGCTCCGCCGGCAGTTCGTGCTGTTCCCGGCCACGCAGGTCGAGTACCGCATGCGCACCGAGCTCTACTCGCGACTGCAGACCCTCCCGGTCGCCTTCCACGACCGGTGGCAGTCCGGCCAGCTGCTCAGCCGCATGATGCAGGACATCGGCCTGATCCGCCGGTGGCTCGCCTTCGGCCTCGTGCTTCTCGTCGTGAACGTGCTGACGATCCTCATCGGCTCCGTCCTGCTGTTCCGCTGGCACTGGCTGCTGGGCACGATCTTCCTGGTGACGGCGATCCCGCTGTGGATCCGCGGCTACCTGTTCGAGAAGCGCTACGGCGCCCTCACGCGGCGCAGCCAGGACCAGGCCGGCGACCTCGCCACGAGCGTCGAGGAGAGCGTGCACGGCATCCGGGTGCTCAAGGCGTTCGGACGGGGCACGCACGCCCTCCGCCGCTTCAGCCGTCAGGCCGAGACGCTGCGCGAGACCGAGATGAGCAAGGCCCGAGCCATCGCCTCGATCTGGTTCTGGCTCGACCTCATGCCGCAGATCGCCTTCGGCCTGAGCCTGATGTCCGGCATCTGGCTCATCTCGCAGGACGCGATCACCTCGGCGGAGCTCTTCGCCTTCTTCGCGATGGCCGTCGTGCTGCGCTGGCCGATCGAGTCGATCGGCTTCCTCTTCTCGTTCATGCTGGACGCGCGCACGGCGACGGACCGCGTGTTCGACATCTTCTCGGAGACGAACACCATCACCGACCCCGCGAACCCCGTGCACATCGAGAACCCGCGCGGCGAGCTCGCGTTCGAGAACGCGCACTTCCGCTACCAGGACGCGGCCCCCGACGAGCGGGACCTGCTCGACGGCATCGACCTCGTGCTCCGACCGGGGGAGACCATGGCGCTGGTCGGGCTCACCGGCAGCGGCAAGACCACGTTGACGACCCTGCCGACGCGGCTCTACGACGTGACGGGAGGGCGGGTCACGCTCGACGGCGTCGACGTGCGCGACCTCACCCTCGCCGAGCTGCGCGAGCACATCGCGATGGCGTTCGAGGACGCGACGCTCTTCTCCGCCTCGGTCCGCGAGAACGTCCTGCTCGGGCGCGCCGACCTCGACGTGCACAGCCCCGAAGCCGAGCGCGTCCTGCGCGAGGCGCTCGACGTCGCGCAGGCCGCCTTCGTCGACACGCTCCCCGAGGGCGTCGAGACGGTCATCGGCGAAGAGGGACTGAGCCTGTCCGGCGGACAGCGCCAGCGGCTCGCCCTCGCCCGAGCGGTGGCCGCCACGCCGCGGGTGCTCGTCCTGGACGACCCGCTGTCGGCGCTGGACGTCGACACCGAGGCCCTCGTCGAGGAGGCGCTGCGGCACGTGCTCGCCGACACCACGGCGATGATCGTCGCACACCGTCCGTCCACCGTGGCCCTCGCCGATCGCGTGGCGCTGCTGGAGGACGGCCGGATCACCGCGGTCGGCACGCACACCGAGCTGCTGAAGACGAGCCGGCACTACCGGCACGTCATCTCCAGCTTGGAGGCCGAGGAGGCGGCCCGCACCGGCGCCATCCCGATCATCCGCGACGAGCAGTCGGAGATCCACGACACCGTGCAGGACGGCATCCGCCAGGAGGCCGACGATGAGGCGCCGGGAAGCGCCTCCCGATTCGCAGGAGAGGAGGTGCAGCGATGAGCTCCCTCACCGGAACCCAGGACGAGGACCGCTCCCGCCTCACCACGGAGGAGAGCAGGGCGATCCGCCGTCGCTCGCTGCGGCTGCTCGGCTCGCTCGTGCGCCCGCTCAAGCCGCAGATCGTGCTCGCCGCCACGGTGCTCGTCATCTCGACGGCGCTGCAGGTGGCCGGGCCGATCCTCATCAGCATCGGCCTCGACCGCGCGCTGCCGGCGGTGCTCGACGATGCCGACTGGATGCCCACCTTCGTCGTCGGCGGGATCTATCTTCTCGCCGGCGCTCTGGCCGCCGTGCTCATCGCCTGGTACGTCATCATCGCGGCCAAGCTGACCCAGGCCGTCCTGCTGGACCTGCGCAAGCGCATCTTCCTGCACACCCAGCGCCTGAGCCTGGAGTTCCACGAGTCGTACACGTCCGGGCGGATCATCTCGCGCCAGACGAGCGACCTGGACTCCATCAAGGAACTCCTCGACGGCGGTCTGAACGAGCTCGTCTCCGGCGTGCTCTTCGGTGTCTTCACGTTCATCGCCCTGTGCGTGTGGGACTGGCAGTCCGGCCTGATCCTCGCGATCGGCGGCGTACCGCTGTTCTTCCTCATGCGCTGGTTCTACTCGCGCTCCCAGCTCGTGTACCGCGAGTCCCGGGTGATCAGCGCGAAGGTGATCGTGCAGTTCGTGGAGACCATGACGGGCATCCGCGCGGTCAAGGCCTTCCGGAAGGAGCCGCGCAACGACGAGGCCTTCCAGGGCGTGGCCGGCGAGTACCGGGACGTGAACCGCCGCTCGATGCTGCTGTTCGGCACGTTCGAGCCGGGGCTCATGGGCGTCGCGGCGCTCGTCCTGGGCGTGGTCGTGCTGTGGGGCGGCATCCGGGTCTCGGAGGGGGCCCTGACGGTCGGCGTGCTGCTGTCCGCCGTCCTCTACGTGCGCAACTTCTTCGCTCCGATGCAGGAGATCGCGATGTTCCTCAACTCCTACCAGTCCGCCACCGCGGCGCTGGAGAAGGTGTCGGGCGTCCTGGAGGAGGTGCCGACGGTGCCGGACCCCGAGAAGCCGGTGGACCTCTGGGAGTCCCGGGGGCACATCCGCTTCGACGAGGTCACGTTCGCGTACAACGAGGACAAGACGATCCTGCCGAACTTCTCGCTCGACATCCCCGCCGGGCAGACGATCGCGCTGGTCGGGACGACGGGGGCGGGCAAGTCCACGCTGGCCAAGCTCATCTCCCGGTTCTACGACCCGTCCGCGGGGACGGTGACCCTCGACGGCGTCGATCTGCGGTCGCTGCACCCGAAGGACCTCCGCCGCGCGATCGTCATGGTCACGCAGGAGGCGTACCTGTTCAGCGGGACCGTCGCCGACAACATCGCGCTCGGGCGCCCGGATGCGACTCTGGACGAGATCCGCGAGGCGGCGCGGGCGGTGGGCGCCGACGCGTTCATCTCGGCGCTGCCGGACGGGTACGACACCGACGTGAACAAGCGCGGTGGTCGTGTCTCGGCAGGGCAGCGACAGCTCATCTCGTTCGCCCGCGCCTTCCTCGCCGACCCGGCGGTGCTGATCCTCGACGAGGCGACGGCCTCGTTGGACATCCCGTCCGAGCGGCTGATCCAGGACGCGCTGCAGACGCTGCTGGCCGACCGGACGGCGATCATCATCGCGCACCGGCTGTCGACGGTGGCGATCGCTGACCGTGTGCTCGTGATGGAGCACGGCCGGATCATCGAGGACGACACCCCCGCCGCCCTCATCGGCGGCACCGGGAAGTTCGCCCAGCTGCACGCGGCCTGGCAGGAGACGCTCGTCTGACGTCCTGACGCGACAGTGGCCCCGGCATCCGTACGGATGCCGGGGCTTCCTCGTCCGGGCGCGGGTGCGCCGGGATCGGTAGCATCGAGGGATGGACCCCTTCCTCCTCGTCGCGGAGTGGTGGTGGCTCGTGCCGACCGCCGCCGCTGGGGTGACCGCGGGCGCGATCGGCGTCCGTCGGCGCAACACCCGCAGCGGCCGCCGGCTGGAGTACGACGCGGCCCGGCACGACCTCCGCGAGGCCCAGCAGCGCGCGGTGGTGCGACGGACGGCCCTGAAGGTGGCACGGGCCGACCTCGCCCGGGTCTCCGCCGAGCGGGCCGCGCAGCGGGCGAGCGCGGAGCAGGTGTCCGGCGCCCGACGCATGCTCAAGGAGCGTGAGCGCGACGCCAGGGCCGCGGCGGCCGACGTCCGCGCCCGGCGGGTCAGGGTGAACGCCGCTCGCGCCGCGATCCCCGCCGGCTCCGCGCCGCGGCCGCTGGAGCGCCTGTATGCGGAGCACGACGCGGTGACGGCGCGGTGGATGCGGTATGAGACAGACCCCGCGTTGCAGATCACCTATCCCGAGATGACGGACGTGAAGCGTCCGGAGACGGCCGCCTACCTGCGGGCCGCCGGTGCCGCGGTCGAGGCGCGTCGGCAGACGACGGGCCGGGTGACCGCCGCCGAGTACGCGGCGTACCGCGACGCTGTCGCGGAGCTGGAGCGGGCGTTCGAGGCCGCCGAGCACGCGGCGAAGGTCCAGACGGGCGAGGCACCTCCCACCGCGGCCTGGCAGGACGCCGCGCAGGACATGCTGCACCGCTCCGCGGAGGCCATCGACCGCGCAGCAGGTGCTGCCGCCTCAGCGCTCGCCGCGTGGAACAGTCGCCGGGGCAAGGGCACGCCTCCGGACGGCAACGGTCAGCGCTGAGGAGGATCGAGGTCGAGCCGTCCGGCGGGATCCGAGGGCGACGGAGTCTCGATGGGGGAGGGGATTCGAGACCCCGCCGCCGGTCTCAGGAGGGGACGCGGATCTCGGCGATGACCTCGCCGTAGGCCGTCTCCCCGACGGGGGTGAAGCCGACGCGACGGAAGAAGGCCTCCGGGCCGTCCTCGCCCGCTTCGTAGATCACGTTGACGTGGTCGACGCCGCGGGTGCGCGCTTCGTCGATGAGGTTCTCGACGGCGAAGCGGCCGATGCCGCGACCCTGGTCGTCCGCGTCGACGTTGATGCGCCACAGCACGGAGCGGAAGTGCTCCTCCGGGGCCTCGTCGTCGAAGTTGGCGCTGACGAAGCCCACGACCTCGTTGCGGTCCAGGATCACCCGCTGCCAGGAGGTCTGCGGGTTGATGACGGTGGCCGCGATGCCGTACGAGACGGGCGCGAGGAACTGCTCCTGTCCGGGCTTGAGCGACAGGTTGTTCACGGCGACGATCGTCGCGGCGGAGAGTTCGACCATGCGCAGTTCGGACATGCCCCCAGGCTAGCCCCTCCGCTCACCGCATTCATCACTCGGGCGGACTTTTCACGGACCGGTCACGTGCCGGACCCCGTCGCCGGGAGCGCCGCTTCGGGGCGAGGGCCGCTCAGGTATCTTGGTATCGAGACAAATAGCCCTCGTGAACGGAGAACCTCCCGGTGACCGACGACGCCATCATCTACACCTACACCGACGAGGCACCGGCGCTGGCCACCGCCTCGTTCCTGCCGATCATCCAGGCCTACACGGGCCAGGCGGGCATCGAATTCGAGACGCGGGACATCTCTCTGGCCGGCCGCATCCTCGCCGCCTTCCCCCAGAAGCTCACCCCGGAGCAGCAGGTCGGCGACGCGCTGGCCGAACTCGGCGGCCTCGCCACGCTCCCCGAGGCGAACATCATCAAGCTGCCGAACATCTCCGCGTCGATCCCGCAGCTCAAGGCCGCCATCGCGGAACTGCAGCAGCAGGGCTACGACGTCCCCGACTTCCCGGACGAGCCCTCGTCGCTGGAGGAGAAGGACGTCCGCGCCCGCTACGACCGCATCAAGGGCTCCGCAGTGAACCCGGTGCTGCGCGAGGGCAACAGCGACCGCCGCGCGCCGCTCGCGGTGAAGAACTACGCCAAGAAGCACCCGCACCGCAACAAGCCGTTCGCCGAGGGCTCGAAGACCCGCGTCGCGACCCTCGGCCACGACGACTTCAAGCACAACGAGCGCTCGTGGGTCGCCGCTCACGACGACGTCCTCTCCTTCCGCCACACGGCGAAGGACGGCACCGTCACGGTCCTCAAGGAAGGACTCAAGGTCCTCCCGCGCGAGATCATCGACGCGACGTTCCTCTCCGCGAAGGAGCTGGACGCCTTCCTCGCGGACACCCTCGCGGAGGCCAAGGCCGACGACGTACTCTACTCGGTGCACCTCAAGGCGACGATGATGAAGGTCAGCGACCCGATCATCTTCGGCCACGTGGTGAAGGCGTTCTTCAAGGATGTCTTCGACCAGTACGGCACGCAGCTCGCCGAGGCCGGACTGAGCGCGAACGACGGCCTCGGCTCCATCCTCGCGGGCCTGGCGAACGTCACCGGTGGCGAGGAGATCGCTGCGGCGTTCGACAAGGCCATCGCCGAGGGGCCGCGTCTGTCGTACGTGAACTCCGACAAGGGGATCACCAACCTCCACGTGCCGAGCGATGTCATCGTCGACGCGTCCATGCCGGCGCTCGTCCGCAACGGCGGCAAGCTCTGGGGCAAGGACGGCGAGGAGGCCGACACGATCGCGGTCATCCCCGACTCGTCCTACGCGAGCGTCTACCAGGCGGTGATCGACGATGTGATCGCGAACGGCCCGCTCGACCCGGCCACCATCGGCACCGTGCCGAACGTGGGTCTCATGGCGCAGGCGGCCGAGGAATACGGCAGCCACGACAAGACGTTCGAGATCGCGGCGGACGGCATCGTCCAGGTGCTGGACAGCGAAGGCACCGTCCTCATCGAGCACGAGGTCGGCAAGGGCGACATCTGGCGCGCGACGCAGACCAAGCACATCCCGGTCATGGACTGGGTCAAGCTCGCCGTCGGCCGTGCCCGTGCGACCGGCGTGCCCGCGGTGTTCTGGCTCGACGCGAACCGCTCGCACGATGCCCAGATCATCGCGAAGGTGCACCAGGGCCTCGCCACGCTCGACACCAAGGGCCTGACGATCACGATCCTCGCGCCGGAGGAGGCGACGCGGTACACGCTGGCGCGCATGCGTCACGGTCTCGACACCATCTCGGTGACGGGCAACGTGCTGCGCGACTACCTCACCGACCTGTTCCCGATCCTCGAGGTCGGCACGAGCGCCAAGATGCTCTCGATCGTGCCGCTGCTCGCCGGCGGCGGACTGTTCGAGACGGGTGCCGGTGGCTCCGCTCCGAAGCACGTGCAGCAGCTGGTCGAGCAGAACTACCTGCGCTGGGACTCTCTGGGCGAGTTCTTCGCGCTGGCCGCCTCGCTCGAGCACTTCGCCGACCGCACGGGCAACGAGAAGGCCCGCGTGCTCGCCGAGACGCTGGACGCCGCGACCGGTACCTTCCTCGAGGAGGACCGCTCGCCGGGCCGCGCGCTCGGCACGATCGACAACCGCGGCAGCCACTTCTACCTGGGGCTGTACTGGGCGCAGGAGCTGGCGAAGCAGACGAAGGACCCGGAGCTCGCCGCGGCCTTCGCCCCGGTGGCCGAGAAGCTCGCAGCGAACGAGGAGGCCATCGTCTCCGAGCTCAACGCGGTGCAGGGCAAGCCCGTGGAGATCGGCGGGTACTACCGCCCGGACGAGAAGCTCGTAGCGGCGGTCATGCGCCCGTCCACGACGCTCAACGAGATCGTCGACGCCCTGCGCTGAGACGACGGAAGGGGGCGGATGCTGCGGCATCCGCCCCCTTCTCGCTGTCCGCCCTCCGCCAGGCCCGAGCACGACTGCGGAGCGCGACCGCGACACCCTGGGAGAGGGGACGCCTCGGCGGCGTGTCGTTCCGCGTCTCCGAAGCTGTGCTCGGCACGCGAACCGGATCAGTTGTAGACGGAGACCTCGAGGCCGACGGGGGACCAGTCGTAGACGTACTTGGCGAGGTCGATCGGCAGGTTCACGCAGCCGTGGCTCATCCGGTTGCCGAAGTTGTTGTGCCAGTAGGTGCCGTGGAAGCCGATGTTCGGGGCGAACCATGTGATCCAGGGCACGTCCTCGGTGCAGTACGGCGCGCCCTCGTAGCAGCCCATGTCCTGCATCGACGTGTGCGCGAAGACCTTGAAGTTGCCGGTCGGCGTCGGCGTACCGGGCAGGCCCGTCGAGACCGCCCAGGACTGCACGACCTTGTCGTTCTCGAAGAGGTAGGCGCGCTGCGTGCTGAGGTTGATCTCCGCACGGCGGAACAGGTTCGTGGTCTCGAACGGCGTCTCGGTCACGGAGAGCGCGAAGGTGCCGTCGCCCGCGGCGAGCTGCGTCGCGAAGTCGTCGGCGATGCCGTCGGTGTCTCCCAGGGCGCGTCCGGTGGCGCCCTCCTTCTCGGCGCGCAGCACATTCCCCGCGGAGTCGACGATGTTGGTCGCGTTCACGGGCGCGCGGTCCACGGCGGCGGGCAGCGTGTCGACGGTGGTCTGGATCGCCGCCGGATCCGCCTCGATGCGGAGCTGGCCGTCTTCGTCGACCACGGTCAGCCAGGACGCGGCGACCGCGGGGGAGACCGGGACGGTGCGCTCCTTGCCGACGTAGAAGCCGATGGTGGACAGCATGGTGTTGAGGGTGGTGGCGGTCGCCGTCGCGTCGTCGTCGGACACGGCGGGCAGGGCTTCGACAGGGTCGCCCGGGTACTCGAAGGTCGTGCGTCCGTCGCCGACAGCCTCGACGAAAGCAGCGTTCAGATCGGCCACGTCGACACCGGTGCCGGGAACGGACGGAGTGACGGTGTAGGTGCCCTTCGCGGCGTCGAAGACCACGGCGGCGTCGACCGGGTCGACGAAGCTCCCGGGGACGGCCGCCCGGAGCGCGGCGGATGCGGTCTCCTGGTCGAGGACGATGTCCGCGGGCACGGGGTCGCCCATCCAGGCGCCGAGATTCCACATCGGATGCGCCGAGAACGCGGCATCGGCGAGGGCCGTGGCGTCGGCGGTCGCCCCCAGGTCGGCGCCGGTGAGCACGGCGTCGTCGCCGTCGCCCGTGAGGGTGACCTCGGTCTGGGCGAGGTGCGAGCTGATCGTCTCGGCGGCGGCACCGGGAGTCATCCAGCCCACCGGGATGCCCGCGACGGTGGTGCCGGGGGCGATGAGGATCATCGAGGCGGCGCCGGCGCCGAGCGCGACCACGCCGAGGCCGAGACCGATCCACAGGCCGAGGCGGCGTTTCTTCGGGGCCGGCTCGACGGGAGCCCAGGCCAGGGGCTGCTCGCCGGTCTGCGGCGGGGCCGTGTCGGTCGCCGCCTCCGGCGTCAGGACACTCGTCGGTGTCGCATCGTCGGGCTGTGCCCCCGTCGCAGTGCCCGGCGTGGAAATCAGATCGGTCACGAACTACACCCCCCGCAGTCTCGACGTGTCCTGTCGTCCATGGTACGGGATGGCTGGTAACGGGGAGGCAACGGTCCTGATAAGGTGCCTCCCCGTTCGCCAGGGGTGTCGGGGGTCAGTCGATGACGGCGAGCCCGTCGATCTCGACGAGCATCTCCTCGCGGGGAAGACCGGTGAAGACGGTGGTGCGCGAGGGCAGCACGCCGCTGGTCGTGTGGGCCTCGACGAACGCGCCGTAGGCCTCGTTCATGATCGGGAAGTCCTCGCGCGTGGTGAGGTACACGCGCAGCATCACGACATCGTCGAACGTGGCGCCGGAGGCCTCCACGATGGCCTTGACGTTCTCGAGCGTGCGGGTGGTCTGCGCCGCGACGTCGCCCGGGTACAGGTACTCGTTGGTCTGCGGGTCGACGGGGCCCTGGCCGGAGACCTGGACGATCGGGCCCTTGCGGACGCCCTGGGAGAACGTGTGCGCGGGAGCGGGGGCGGCGTCGGTGGAAACTCGTGTCTTCGCGGTCATGCCGCCAGCCTAGTAGCCTTGTTAGATGCCTCTACAAATTCCGGATCCCGTCCTCGGCGCCTGGGCGAAGGGGTTCCCGGCGCACGCCGCGGGCCTGCGTCTGTCGGAGGTGGCTGGTGCGGGGCTGCGCCTCTCGGACCTCGGCACGCCGGTGCTCACGGTGCATGCCGACGCGATCGCGCACAACGAGGACACGGTGTTCGGCTGGGCCGCGCGCGAGGGCGTCCGCCTCGCCCCGCACGGCAAGACCACCATGGCGCCCGCGCTGTGGCAGCGCTTGCTGGACGCCGGGGCCTGGGGGATCTCCGTGGCGACGCCGTGGCAGGCCCGCGTCGCCGTCGACGCCGGTGTCCCGACGGTGCTCATCGCCAACGGGGTGACCGACGGCGCTGCGGCCCGTGAGCTCGGGGCGCTGCTCGCGGCCGACGAAGGCCTGCGGATCCTGTGCGGGGCGGACTCCCTCGCCGGCGTGGCGATCCTCGCCGACGCCCTCGCGGACGCCCCGCGTCCGCTGGACGTGCTCGTGGAGCTCGGCGGTGCGCAGGGGCGCACGGGTGCGCGGACCGTGGCGGAGGGCGAGCGCATCGCCGCGGCGATCATGGCCGCCCCCGGTCTCCGCCTCGCCGGAGTGACGGGCTACGAAGGCCCCTTCGGCCCCGATCGCTCCGCGGCGTCAGTCGCCGCGGTGGACGGCTTCCTGGCCACCCTCGTCGAGCTGCATCGCCGACTGGAGTACCCCGACGGCGTCCGCCCCGTGCTCAGCGCGGGCGGCAGCTCCTTCCCCGATCGCGCCGCCGCGGTCCTCGGCGCCGCGGGAGCGGACGCCGAGGTCGTGCTGCGCTCCGGTGCCTTCCAGATCCACGACGACGGCTTCTACTCCCGCATGTCGCCGTTCGGTCCGCTCACGGACACCGCCCCGCTGCGCTCCGCGATGCACGCGTGGTCGCGGGTGGTCTCGCAGCCCGAACCCGGCCTCGCCCTGCTCGACGCCGGGCGGCGGGACGTGCCGTTCGACATCGACCTCCCGGCGCCGCAGTCGGTCGCCGGCACCGTGACGGCCCTGAACGACCAGCACGCCTTCCTCCGACCCGCCGACGGGGCGACCGTCGCGGTCGGCGAGGTCGTGCGCCTCGGCCTCTCGCACCCGTGCACCGCGTTCGACAAATGGCGCGTCGTCGCCGTGATCGACGACCCCGACGCCGCGGACCCGCGGGTGATCGGGGCGGTGGCGACATGCTTCTGAGCGCGGAGAAGGCGGCGGCGGGCCTCGTGCGCGTCTACCGGCGGGCGACCGTCGTCGACGGCACCGGCGCCCCGCGCTTCGTCGCGGACGTCGCGGTGGAGGGGGCCAGGGTCGTCGCCGTCATCCGCGACGGCGACGGGACGACGCTGGAGCTGCCGGACGACGCGGTCGAGGTCGACGCGTCCGGCCTCGTCCTGGCGCCTGGTTTCATCGACATGCACGCGCACAGCGACCTCGCGGTGCTCCAGGGCGCCGCGCACGACGCCAAGATCCGTCAGGGGGTCACGACAGAGGTGCTCGGCCAGGACGGCCTGGGCTACGCGCCGCTGGACGAGGCGACCGCCGCCGTCATCCCCGCCCAGATCGCGGGCTGGAACGGGCGGCCGGCGGAGGTCCCGTGGCGGTCGATGGACGATTTCCTGGAGGCGATCGACGTCGCCGCGGTGGCCAACGCCGCGGTGCTGGTGCCGCAGGGCAACCTCCGGATGATGGTGGTCGGGCACGATGACCGTCGGGCGACTCCCGCCGAGATCGTGGCGATGGCCGACCTCCTCGGCCAGGCCCTGGATGCCGGGGCCTTCGGCATGTCGAGCGGCCTGACCTACACCCCGGGGATGTACGCCGACGTCGCCGAGCTGGAGGCGCTCTGCCGAGTGGTCGCGGAGCGCGGCGGCTACTGGGCGCCGCACACCCGCAGCTACGGACGGGCGGCGCTGGATGCGTATCGCGAGGCGATCGAGATCGGCCGCCGTACCGGGTGTCCCGTCCATCTCACACACGCGACCATGAACTTCGCGCCGAACCGCGGGCGTGCCGCGGAGCTGCTGGCGCTCGTCGACGAGGCGACGGCCGACGGCGTCGACGTGACGCTGGACACCTACCCGTACCTCCCGGGGGCGACCACTCTCGCGGCGCTCCTGCCGAGCAGGCTGGCGGCGACCGGCGACCTGCTGGGCGTCCTGGCCGGCCTGGATGCGGAGGGGCGCGAGGCCGTCCGCGTCGAGCTGGAGGAGATCGGCTGCGACGGGTTCCACGGCGAGGTGGCGGACTGGTCGGTGATCCAGATCTCGGGGACGGGCACCCCCGCTCTGGCCGGCCTCGTCGGCCGCACGATCGCCGCCATCGCGGCGGAGACCGGGCAGCGCGCCGTGGACGTCGTGATCGACACGATCCTCGCCGATGCGGGCGCCACCGGCGTGCTCATGCACATCGGCGACGAGGACAACGTCCGCGCCATCATGCGGCACCCGCGGCACTCCGGAGGCAGCGACGGCATCCTCATCGGTGCCCGGCCGCACCCGCGCGGCCGCGGCACATTCCCTCGCTACCTCGGTCACTACGTCAGGGACCTGGGGGTGCTGAGCCTCGAGGAGGCCGTCCACCATCTCTCCGGCAACCCGGCCGCCCGCCTGGGCCTCGACCGCGGTGACGCGCCGCGCGGTGTGCTCCGCGAGGGCGCCACCGCCGACCTGGTGCTGTTCGACCCGGAGACGATCGCGGCCGGAGCCACGTTCGACGACCCGCACGGTGCGCCGCAGGGTGTGCGCGAGGTTCTCGTCGGCGGCGTGCCGGTCGTCATCGACGGCGACCCCACCGGTGCGGTCGCCGGCCGCGCGTTGCGGATGCCCCCCTCGGCGGCGCGCGCGACGGTGCCGCACGTCGTCGCAGAGATCGACTCCCTGGCTCCGGGCCTCCGATGGACCCCGTCGACCCCGATCGAGGCGGCACCGGAGCTGGCCGCGGCCGTCGCACGACTCGGCGGCGGGGGAGCGGACGACACGCTGCCCGCCATCCGCCTCGTGATCGATCCGGAGCTGGGCGCCGCGGCATCCGCGGCAGGGCGCCATGGCCCCGAGGCCTTCCGCGTGACCGCGACGGCCTCGGGGATCGAGATCGCGGGGGCGACGCCGGAGGGGGTCTTCCGCGGCGCGACCACGCTCCGTCAGCTCCGCGACCCGGACCACGACCCCGCTCTCCCCGCGACGATCCCGGCAGGGCGCTGGGAGGGCTCTCCCGCCTACGCCTGGCGTGGAGCGATGCTCGACGTGGCGCGCCACTTCCGCCCCGTGGAGGACGTACGTCGTCTCATCGACCTGCTCGCCGATCACCACCTCAGCATCCTGCACCTGCACCTGACGGACGATCAGGGCTGGCGCTTCGAGGTGCCGCGGTATCCGCGCCTGACCGAGGTCGGTGCGCGGCGCGAGGCCACGCAACGCGGCCACGGCCCTGAGGCCACGGTCGAGCCCGGCGTGCACGAGGGCTTCTACACGACCGCCGAGCTGCGCGACCTCGTGCGGTATGCGGCCGACCGCTTCGTCACTCTCGTGCCCGAGGTGGAGCTGCCGGGACACATCCAGGCCGCGCTCGCCGCGTACCCGGAGCTGGGCAACCTCGACGTCGGGACGCCGCCCACCGGGCCGTGGGAGCGTTTCGGCGTGAACGCGCGCACCCTCGCGCCGACCGAGGAGGCGCTGGCCTTCGGCCGTGCCGCCATCGATGCGCTGTGCGACGTGTTCCCGTCCGCATGGATCGGGATCGGCGGCGACGAGGTGCCGGTGACCGAGTGGGCGGAGAGCGCGGCCGCCGCCGCGCGGATGCGGGAGCTCGGGCTGGCCACCGCGCACGACGTCCAGCCCTGGTTCACGGCGCACTTCGTCGCGCACGTCCGCCGCAGGGGACGGACGGCACTCGCCTGGGACGAGGTGCTGGAGGGCGAGGTCCCGGAGGGCGTGCGCATCCTCGCCTGGCGCGGGCCGGTCGCCATGCGCGAGGCGCTGCGGCGGGGGATCCCCGTTGTCGGGTGCCCGGATCTCGAGGTGTACCTCGACTACCCGCAGTCCGAATCGGCCGAGGAGCCCATCCGCGTCGGGCCCCCGCTGACCATCGAGCGCGCGTACTCGTTCGAGGTCGTCGACGGCGCGGTCGGCGGGCAGGCGAACATCTGGACGGAGCACCTGCCGAGCAGGGACCGGGTCGACTTCGCGATGTTCCCGCGCCTCGCCGCGATCGCGGAGCGGTTGTGGGACGGGGGAGAGCCCGCGCCCTTCGCGGACTTCGCCCGGCGGCTGCCCACGCATCTGCGGCGCCTCGCCGCGGTGGGCGTGCGGTATCGTCCGCTGGACGGGCCGTCGCCCGAGCAGCGGCGACCGGGAGTTCCCGGCAAACCCATGACCGTCGAGACCCGGGAGGGGATCGTCGCCGGGCTCGTCGAGCGGCTGCTCCGGATGGCGGCGGACGACGAACCGCCGCGGTCGGCATGATGTCACGTTTCGGTAACCCTGCCCGCGGAATCGCGCGGAACAGTTGCACAAATCCTGTTCGTAAGGTCTACTAACAAACATGTCCGTTTCGGATGATCAGCGCCCCGCGGCGACGACAGACTTCGTCGCCGCGAACGCGCACGCCTTCGGCCCCGCGCGGCATCTCCGCTCGCGCACCAAGGTGCTCCCCGAGCACGCCCGCGGACACAACCGCGCGCTCGTGCTGCAGACGCTGTATCACTCGGGGGCGATGAGTCGCGCTGACCTCTCCCGCGAGACCGGCCTCACACGCGTCACGATCTCGGATCTGGTCGCGGAGTTCATCGCCGACGGCATCGTCGTCGAGATCGGCGTGCGCGAGGCCGTCGGCCCCGGCAAGCCGCCCATCCTCATCGACATCGATCGGGTGGGGCATCAGATCATCGGGCTCGACCTCTCCGGTCCGACCGCCTTCGAGGGCGCCGTCCTCAGCCTGGACGGCGACGTGCTGGAGCGGCGGCAGGTGCCGCGTCCGGAGACGCCGGACGGCGATGCCGCGTATGAGGCTCTCCGCGGCCTCGCGCAGACCCTCGTCGAGATCGCCACGCAGCCGGTGCTCGGCGTCGGCATCGGCACCCCGGGTGTCGTGCGCCCAGACGGCCTCGTCCTCAGCTCGCCCAACCTCGGCTGGACGGACTTCCCGCTGGAGGCGAAGCTCAGCGCCGACCTCGACCTGCCGGTGCTCGCACGGAACGACGCCAATGCCGCGGTCCTCGCCGAGTACACGTTCGGCGAGGCGGAGGCCGACTTCATGCTGATCAAGATCGGTCGAGGCGTGGGTGCTGGGCTGATCACCGGGAGCCAGCCGCTCCTCGGCAGCCGTTTCGCCGCCGGGGAGATCGGTCACGTCGTCGTCGGCACGGACGGCGGCCCTCGCTGCGCCTGCGGCAAGATCGGCTGCCTGGAGGCATGGCTGAGCGTGAGTCGCATGCAGGAGGCGCTCGACGCCGACCCGGCCGCCCGCGAGGAGATCCTCCGCGACTCCGGGACCCGCATGGCGATCGCGATCGCCCCGATCGTCGCCGCCCTGGACCTGTCCGAGGTCGTGCTCTCCGGGCCCGCCGAGCTGCTGGACGGCACGCTCATCGACGCGGCCGTCGAGACGCTGCACGCGCGGACGCTCGAGGGCGTCTTCGAGGACGTCATGGTGCGGCTCACCCGTCAGGACGACATCGTGCTCCGCGGTGCCGCCGTCATGGTCCTCTCCGGGCAGCTGGGGGTGTCGTGACATCCGCGACCATGATCGGGAACGGCATCCGATGATCGTGCCCGCCTCCGCCGACCGCGCCGGTCGGCCCCTTCGCGTGGGTCTGGACGTCGGCGGCACGAAGATCGACGCCGTCGCCGTCGATCCGGCAGGGACGATCCTCGCCCGCCTCCGCCGCCCGACCGGGTGGGGAGAGGACGCCGTCGTCGACAGCATCGTGTCGACCGTCGCCGCCCTTGCCGAGGAGAGCGGACTGCCGCTGTCCGCGGTCGGATCCGCCGGCATCGGCATCCCCGGCCTCGTGGATGCGGAGACCGGCCGCGTGCTGCACGCCGTGAATCTCGGGGTGGAGTCGCTCGACCTCGCGGCGCGCGCCGAGCACGCACTCGGCGTTCCGTTCCGGGTGGAGAACGACGTGAAGGCCGCCGCGCTCGGCGCCGCGGTCCTGAGCGACGTCGCCGGCTCCATGGCCTATCTGAACCTCGGCACCGGCGTCGCCGCCGGCATCGTGGTGGACGGCCGCATCTGGCGCGGCGCCCGCGGGACCGCCGGCGAGGTCGGACACCTCTCCGTCGATCCCCGCGGCCGGCTGTGCGGGTGCGGGCAGCGCGGCTGCGTGGAGACCTTCTGCGGCGGTGGGGCGCTGGCCAAGGCGTGGGGACGTCCCGGTGCGCTGCCCGTCAAGGACATCGTCGAGGCGGCCGACGCGGGCGATCCGCACGCCCAGGCCCTGCAGGCGGACCTCTTCTTCGGGGCCGCGGCGGCCGTACGCGTGCTCGTGCTGTCGGCCGACGTCGAGACCGTGGTCATCGGCGGGGGACTCACCGCTCTCGGCGGCCGGCTGGCGGCGGGGGTCCGTGCCGCGCTGCACGCCGGTGCCGAGGCGTCACCGTTCCTGAAGTCCCTGCGGCTGGATGAGAGAATCGAACTGCTCCCCGCGGGTTCCCCCGCCGCCGCTTTCGGCGCCGCTCTGGTGGGCGCATCCATTTCTGAGAAGGAGATCGTTCCGCATGGCTGAGGTCGTCATCGTCGAGAATGCCGAGGCCGCCGGCGCCCTGGTCGCCACCGAGATCGTCGAGCTCATCGACAGCCGTCGGGACGCCGTCCTGGGGCTCGCGACCGGATCGACGCCGCTGCCGGTCTATCAGGCTCTCCGCAGCCGCCTCGCGGGACGCGACGTGTCGCAGGTGCGCGGCTTCGCGCTCGACGAGTACGTCGGCATCGACCCGTCCCACCCGGAGAGCTACCGCTCCGTGATCACCCGTGAGGTGGTGGAGCCGCTCGGCCTCGACCCGGAGCGCATCCACGTGCCGAACGGCGCGCAGGCCACCATCCAGCACGCCGGTGAGGACTACGACGCGGCCATCGCGGCGGCCGGCGGCGTCGACCTGCAGATCCTCGGCATCGGCACGGACGGCCACATCGGGTTCAACGAGCCCGGGTCCTCTTTCGCGTCCCGGACGCGGGTGAAGACCCTCACCGAGCAGACGCGTGAGGACAACGCCCGTTTCTTCGACTCTATCGGCGACGTGCCGATGCATTGCATCACGCAGGGCCTCGGCACCATCCTCGAGGCCCGCCACCTCGTGCTGCTGGCATTCGGCGCCGGCAAGGCGGAGGCGGTGGCCGGCGCGGTCGAGGGGCCGCTCACGGCGCTGCTGCCCGGATCGGCCATCCAGTTGCACCCGCACGCCACTGTCGTCGTCGACGAAGCCGCCGCGTCGAAGCTGCAGCTCGCGGACTACTACCGCTACACGTTCGCGAACAAGCCCTCCTGGCAGGGCATCTGACCCGGACGGGCTAGCGCGCTGCGGCGGGCCAGGCGAGCGGCAGCAGGTGCTCGACGCTCAGCGGGGCCAGCGGAAGCGTCGCGACGTCCGCCGGGGTGATCCAGCGCAGTTCGGCGAGCTCGGCCTGCACCCGGACCCCGTCGGGATCGATCGAGGCCGAGAACGCGTCGGCCACGACGCGGTGCCCCGGCTCGTTGGCGGCCGCCGACACGAAGCGCCCCAGCGGCCGGAGGTCGGTCTCCGCGAGCTCGAGACCGAGCTCCTCGTGCAGCTCCCGGATGAGGGTCTCGGCGGGGGACTCGCCCGCTTCCGGCTTCCCTCCCGGCTGCATGAAGCGCGTCGTGCCGTGCTTGCGGACGACCAGGACGCGGCCCTCCGCATCGACGATCACGGCCGCGCTCACGTGGATGTCAGGCATCGGGGGAGAAGACCTTTCCGGGGTTGAGGATGCCGAGCGGATCGAACACGGCCGCGATGTCGCGCTGAAGGCGCCACTGGTCCTCGCCGAGTTCGTCGGCCAGCCATCGTCTCTTGAGGACGCCGATGCCGTGCTCGCCGGTGAGGGTTCCGCCCAGCCGGATCGCGGCGCGGAAGAGCTCATCGGCCGCCTCCCACACCCGGGCCGGGGTCTCCGGGCCCTCGAAGATGAAGTTCGGATGCAGATTGCCGTCGCCCGCGTGTGCGACCGTCGGGATCACCATGTCGAACTCCCGCTCGATCCGTGCGATCTCGTCGAACATCGCCGGCATGGCGCTCCGCGGCACGGAGACGTCCTCGATGAGGGTGGTCCCGAGCGACGCCATCGCGGCGTGCATGGATCGCCGGACCGCGAGCAGCCGATCGCCCTCGACGGGGTCGTGCGAGACCACGGGGACGCCCTCGTGGGCGCTCAGGATCGCGGCGATGGCCTCCGCCTCCGCGCGGGCGGCGGGGCCGTCGGTCTGGATCGTCAGCTGCGCGGCCCCCGGCGTCGGTGCCGGGAGCCCGAGGAGGGCATGGACGGCGGTGAGACTGGCGGCATCCATGAGCTCCATGATCGCCGGCTGGATTCCCGCAGCGGTCACGGCGGCAGAACCCGCGGCCGCGGCTCGCACGCCGGGGAAGGTCGCGGTCACCGTGCAGGTCTCGCCCGGCACCAGTCTGCGCAGCTTGAGCGTCGCCCCGACGACGACGCCGAGCGTTCCCTCCGATCCCACCACGAGAGCGGTGAGGTCGAGCCCGGTCACGCCCTTCACGCTGCGGTGGCCGAGGTGCAGCAGGCGACCGTCCGCGAGGACGAGGTCGACGCCGAGGACCGCATCCCGCACGACACCGTACTTCGCGCAGAGGAGTCCGCCGGCTCCGGTCGCGATGTTGCCACCCACCGTCGAGATGTCGCGGCTGGCGGGGTCAGGGGCCCACCAGAGGCCGTGCGCGGCCAGGTGCGCGTTGAGGTCGGCGTTGAGGATCCCGGGTTCGACCACGGCGAGGAGGTCGTCCGGTCGCACCTCGAGGACGGCGTCCATCCGGCGGAGGGAGAGGACGATCTCGCCGTCGCCCGCATTCGCGGCGCCGGCGAGCCCCGTCCCGGCGCCGCGCACGACGACGGGAGTGCGCGTGGCGGTGGCGATCCGCATCGTCTGCTGCACGTCGTCCACGCTCTCGGCATGGACGACGGCCAGCGGGAGGCCCACCGCGGCATGACCGGAACGGTCGGACCTGGCGTCCTGCCTCGTCTGCTCGCTGACGTCCACGCGCGCCCCGAGGGCGTCGCGGAGCAGCGAGACGACGCTCACGACCGTGCGCTCATGCCAGGGCGCGGCGTCCGCTGAGGACGCCCGCGACGACGGCGACCAGGGCGAAGGCGGTGCCGATCAGGGCCTGGCCCATGGACCACCAGGCGATGGTCACGCCCACGTAGATGAACAGTTCGACGACCGCCCGGAGGAAGGGATGCACGCGAAGAACCGGCCGCGGCGAGAGGAAGAGCGCCCACAGCAGCAGGGTGACCACGGGGGCGCCGACGCCGATGACGATGCTCCACGGCAGGTCCCAGCTGGCGAACCCCCACAGGGCGAGCGAGGCGATCGCCACGATGAGGACGACGACGCGCACGATGTCGAGGGCCGTGATGGCCGGACGGTCGACGCCGGCGACGGGGGCGGAATCCGGGGTCATGCGTCCAGTCTATTCCGCGACCGGAGCGTCCTCGGTCGGAGCCGGGGCCTCCGTGGCCGGGGCCTCCTCAGCCGGTGCGGCCGGTGCAGCGTCGGCGGCCGGCGCAGCTTCGGGGGCCGGCGCAGCTTCGGCGGCCGGCGCGGGCTCCGCCGGCGCGGGCTCCACGGGTGCGGGAGCTGCCTCGACCTCGTCGGCGGGTGTCGCGGTGTCCTCAGAGGCGGCGGGCGCCGGGGCCTCGACCGGAGCGGTCACCGGCTCGGCCTCGTCGATGACGACCGCCGTCTGCTCGACAGGCGCAGCCGCCGCAGCGCGCTGATCGGCCGCCGCGTCCTCGGGCTGCAAGGCGTAGAGCGTGGTGACGGCCGACGGGGCGTCCGCGCCGGAGGGGAGGACGTAGCGGAAGGTCACGGGCACGAGACTGGCTTGCCAGAACTGTTCCCACGACGGGCGGAGCTCGATGGTGCCCGTGCCGTCGTCGCCGAGGACGACCCTGCCTCCCTCCTCGCCGCCGAGGAGGGCCTGCACGATGGTGCCCGGCGCACCCGCGACCGGCACGACGTAGTGCCAGTTGAACTTGTCATCAAGCCAGAAAGCAGCGGTGCTCCATGTGGGCGGGTCAGTCGGGATTGTGGGCTCGCTGGGCTCGCTGGGCTCGCTGGGCTCGCTGGGCTCCCCGGGAGGCTTCGGCGAAGTGTCGGGGTTCTCGGGGACGACGGGCGGCTGCGTGGCCTCGGGAAGCGCCGCGGGGACATCCGGGACGGCGGGTGCCGTGTCGGGCCCGGCCTCTGAGGAGACGGGCGGCGCCGTCTCCTCCTCGGCAGGAGGTGCAGGCGTCTCGTCGTTCTCCGGCGTCTCGATCACCACGGGCTCGTCGAGGTTCAGCGAGGAGTCCGGGGCGATGTCGGTCGCGATCGACGACGGGTCGGTGTCCGAGGCGCTGGGCAGGGAGGTCGCCGGGTTCGCGCCCGCGAGTCCGGGGACGATGGCCGCTGCGGCGACCACTCCGGCCACCACGAGGGCTGCCGACCCGGCGCCGACGACGGCGCCCATGCCCGTGAAGACGCCGCCCGTGCTCGCGCCCGAGCCGGCGCCGCCGGCCGAGCCCGCTCCTGAGCCGGCTGCGCCCGCGCCGGAGGTGGCCGCCGCGGCCTGGCCGATGCCGCCGTCACCGACGAACACCGCGCCCGGGATGGTGGACGACATCCCCGCCACGGCCAGGACCGGCGCACCGCCCTGCAGGGCGGCGAGGTACCCGGAGGCACCGGTGGCGCCGAGGACGAGCGGGAGCAGGACGAGTGCGAGGCGCTTGGACACATCCTTCGCCTCGGCCGCGACGATCATGCAGCGGGCGCACTCGTCGAGGTGCAGCTCCAGTCGTCGGTGGTCGCGGGTGGCGAGGTTGCCGCGCGAGTAGGCGCCGAGGTGCTCGATCGTCCACTGGCACTCGGAGCCGGGACTGGCGCTGCGCAGGTGCGCCTGGATCCACGCCTCGCGCAGCCCCTCGCGGGCACGGAAGGCGAGCTGCGACACCGCACCGGCCTTCATCCCGAGGAGCGGAGCCACCTCCTGCGGCTTCATCTGCTCGATCTCGGTGTACCAGAGCACTTCTTGCCACCGCGACGGGAGGCTGCGGAAGGCCTGCGCGGTGAGGCTGCGGTCGAGGGCCTCGTTCGTGGCGTGCTCGGTGCTGTCCGGATCGGCCACCGTGTCGAGCTCGTCGATCGCGGTCTCGCGACGTGCTCGTCCCCACGCCGCGGCGGTGTTGCGGATGCTGGTGAAGAGGTAGGCGCGGAACGAGCCGTTGGGACCGCCGCCCTTGAGGATCGCCTGGTAGATGCGGGTGTAGGACTCCTGCACCAGGTCGTCCGGGTCGATCGAGGAGGTCACCGAGCGTGCGACCGCCATTCCGGACGGGTAGTGCCGCCTCCAGAGTTCCCCGAACGCCCCCTTGTCGCCGGAGCGGACGCGGAGGATCAGGTCGGCATCGCCGATGGTGTCGTCTGGTGTGGTGTTCTCTCGGTGCACGGTCATCCATCTGGTCCCGGGGCACACAACCGTCCCCAGGAGGAGAGACGCGGGAAGGCGTCTTTCATTACGCGGTCAGACCATTCTCTCGCGAAATGGGTGCCGTGGCCACCCCCGGGACGGACTCCGAGCAGATGCTCGGGGACGCTTCCGCGGCCCCGGCGATGACGCCCGGCGAGAACTTTCTGAACTTTTTTCCGAGAACCGCGTAATGAACCGAGCCGGCCCTCGTCTCATCCCGTAGAGACAGCCGAAATGGACTCCACCGGGGGGCGGAGTTCCGGCGCTGGTGCGGGGGGTACTGCACCAGTGGGCGGGTCGGGATCCTCGGGGGAGGAGCTCCCGGCCCCGCCCGCTCGAACGGGAGGGAAAGGGCCGCCGATCTGGGGAGAACGGCGGCCCTCCACTCTCACCTTGCGAGACGCACGTCACTGATCTGGGGAGTCCGGTGACATCGTCTCGTCCGATCGACCGGAGACCGCAGCGCTGCGCGTCGCGCGGAGCGCTGTCTTCCTAGGCGGGCAGCGCCGGTCCCGTCCAGACCCGCGCGACGCGCAGCCCCGCGTCCAGCAGCACGGCATCGCCGAGCAGGCCGGGACGCAGCGCGCCGAGGTGCGCCTCGCGTCCGATCGCGCGGGCCGGGGTCTCCGTGAGCGCCCGCACGACCTCCGCAAGAGCGACGCCCGCTGCCACGGCCCGCTGCAGCGCGACGTCCTGGGTCAAGGTGGAGCCGGCGATCGAGCCGGTGTCGTCGGCGCGGGCCACGCCGTTCTCGACGGTCACCTTCACCGCACCCAGGTCGTATCTGCCGTCGGCGCTTCCTGCGGCCGCCATGGCGTCGGTGATGAGCGCCACGCGGTGCGGGGCCGCGTCGAACACGAGCTTTACGACGTGCGGGTCGAGGTGGACGTCGTCGGCGATGGCCTCCAGGATCACCCGGTGGTCGGCGGCCGCGGCGAGCACCGGGCCGGGGGCGCGGTGGTGGATGCCGGGCATCGCGTTGAACGCGTGGGTCAGCAGCGAGGCGCCGGCCTCGAAGGCCGCGACGGCCATGGCGGCATCGGCGTCGGTGTGACCCACGGCGGCGGCGGCGCCGGCCGCGACGATCTGACGGACGGCGTCGATCCCGCCCGGGAGCTCCGGAGCGATGGTGACCTGGCGGACCGTGCCTTCTCCGGCCTCCAGCAGCCGGGCCACGTCGGCCGCGACGGGGTGCCGGAGCAGCGTGGGCTCATGGGCCCCGTGGTGACCGGGGTCGAGGAACGGGCCCTCGAGGTGCGAGCCGAGCACGTCCCCGTCGGTCCTGGTCAGGGCGGCGATCAGGGCGACGCTGCGGGCCAGGTCGTCGATCGTGCCGGTGACGAGCGAGATGACCGCCCTGGTGGTGCCGTGCGCGCGGTGCAGGTTCCGCCCCGTCCGGATCGCGTCCACCCCGTCGTCGTACGCGGCGCCCGCTCCACCGTGACCGTGGATGTCCACGAAGCCCGGCGTGAGCAGCGCGCCGGCGCCTGCCACCTCCGTCCCGTCCACCACCTCGGTCGCGGGCTCCCAGTCCGTGCCCGTGCCGCGCGCGACGACGACGCCGTCCTCGATGCGCACCCACGCGTCCTCGGCGATCTCCCCGCGATCGACGAGGCGGACGGAGTGGACGACGAGGGAACCGGTCGCGGAGGAGAGGGTCTTCAACGGGCGCTCCAGGGGATCTCGGGGGCGGGGTGGAAATCGACCCCCTCAGCCTTCCACAGCGGTGCGAGCGCACCGAGTCGGTCGCGGAAGGACTCCCACGTGCGGCCGACGCCCTCGCGCGGCGACCAGGCGATCTCGGCCTGCGCGGCGGCACGGGGGAACACGAGCTGTTCCACCTCGTCGAGCGTGCGGGTGGTCTCGGACCACAGCGGCGCCTCGATTCCCAGGATCGCCTCGTCGGGCACGTCGAGGACAGCGGTCGGCTCCCACTCGTAGGCGCGACGGACGTCGATGATCGCGGCCCAGGTGAGACCCAGCGGGAAGTCGGCGGTGTACTTCATGTCGAGGTAGGTCGCATCCGCCGCCGACATGATGAGGGCGCCGCCGCGCTCGACGAAGTGCGCGGCCTCCTCGGCGTGCGTTCCGGTCGGCGTCGTCATACCCCAGTACTGGCCGACCGTGCCGGAGGCGATGCCCGCAGCCGAGCCCATCTCGTGCCAGGCCACCGGGGTCTTGCCCTCCTCGACGACGATCGCCGTCGCGCGCTCGGCGAAGAGGTCGAAGTCGGCCTGGGGCGTGCCGAGGGACTCGTCGCCGCCGATGTGGATGTACGGCCCCGGGGTCATCTCGGCGAGCTCGCGGACGACGTCGCGGACGAATCGATACGTCTCCTCCTCGTGGATGCGCACGCTGGAGTGCCCGACGCCCCAGCCCAGATAGGGCTCTCCGGCCACCGGGAGCGGCTGGCCGAGCTGCTCGGACTGGGCCACCAGTGCGTCGTTCAGGACAGGGGCCTCGACCAGCTCGGGGTAGGCCACGCCGATCGCGTGGGTGTGCCCGGGGAGGTCGACCTCGGGGATCACGATCATGTGGCGTGCAGCCGCGTACGCCACGATCTCGCGGTAGTCGTCCTTGGTGTAGAAGCCACCGGGGGCGCCGTCGGCCGCGGTGGTGGCCGCCCGCTCGGTGAGCAGCGGCCAGGAGTCGATGTGCACGCGCCAGCCCTGGTCGTCCGTCAGGTGCAGGTGCAGGTGGTTGAACTTCAGCGCGGTGGTGCTGTCGATGAATCTCTTCACGTCGTCGACGCCGAAGAAATGCCGGGCCACGTCGAGCATGACGCCGCGGCGGGCGAAGCGCGGGGCGTCCGCGATGTCGGCACGGAGCAGCGCCCAGCCGGCGTCGTCCTCACGCAGCAGCTGCAGCAGCGTCTGGACCCCGTAGAAGAGCCCCGCCTCATCGGCGCCGATGAGGATGGCGCGGTCGCCGATCTCGAGCGTGTAGCCCTCCGGCGCGGAGGATGCCGGATCGACGAACAACTCGATCTCGGCGGGGCCGGAGTCCGCCGCGGTGAGGGTGAGGCCGGTGCGGCGTGCGACGGCGTCGATCAGCTGTCCGGCGGCGGGGGAGGAGCCGAGCACACGCGTCGTCGCGGACAGCGGCAGGCGTCCGTCGCGGGCCTTCGCGGACACCGGTGCAGGGACGAGGGGCAGATCAAGAGGTAGGACCATGAACAAAACCTAGCCGCCGGAACGCCGCAAGGGAACAGGGCGATCGAAACGATTCTGCAAGCGGCGGGCACGACGCCCGAAACGACCGCGTGCGCGGCGTCGCGCATCGGCTATGCTCGTAACCGTCGCGACTGGCGTCTGGGTGGACAACCACCGGGGAGCGACTGACCACGGAATTCGACCGCGCGCCTGGGCCGATAGGAACACCCTTTTCGAATCCGTCGTCAAAAGGAGCACGTCATGACCGACCGTTACTTCAACGCCCCGCTGTCCGAAGTCGACCCGGAGATCGCCGAGGTCCTCGATCGCGAGTTGAAGCGTCAGCAGACCTTCCTCGAGATGATCGCCTCGGAGAACTTCGTCCCCGTCTCGGTCCTGCAGTCGCAGGGCTCCGTGCTCACCAACAAGTACGCCGAGGGCTACCCCGGCCGTCGCTACTACGGCGGCTGCGAGGAGGTCGACGTCGCGGAGGAGCTCGCCATCTCCCGCGCCAAGAGCCTGTTCGGCGCCGAGTTCGCGAACGTCCAGCCGCACTCCGGTGCCTCGGCGAACGCCGCGGTCCTGCACGCGATCGCCCGCCCCGGCGACACCCTGCTCGGCCTCTCACTCGACCAGGGCGGCCACCTCACGCACGGCATGAAGATCAACTTCTCCGGCCGCCTGTACGACATCGTGGCCTACGGGGTCGACGCCGAGACCTCGACGATCGACATGGACGAGGTCCGCCGCCTCGCCATCGAGCACAAGCCCAAGGTCATCATCGCCGGGTGGTCCGCCTACCCGCGCACGATGGACTTCGCCGCGTTCCGCGCCATCGCCGACGAGGTGGGCGCGATCCTCTGGGTCGACATGGCGCACTTCGCCGGCCTCGTCGCCGCCGGCCTGCACCCCAACCCGGTGCCGCACGCGCACGTCGTGTCCTCCACCGTGCACAAGACCATCGGCGGCCCCCGCTCGGGCTTCATCCTCACCAACGACGCCGACCTCGCCAAGAAGATCAACACCGCGGTCTTCCCCGGTCAGCAGGGCGGTCCGCTCATGCACGTGATCGCGGCGAAGGCGACCGCCTTCAAGCTCGCCGGCACGCCGGAGTTCAAGGAGCGCCAGGAGCGCGTGCTGCGCGGGGCGAAGCTCATCGCCGAGCGCCTGTCGCAGCAGGACGTGAAGGACGCCGGCATCGCGGTGCGCTCGGGCGGGACGGACGTGCACCTCGTGCTCGTCGACCTCCGCGACGCCGAGATCGACGGCAAGCAGGCGGAGGACCTCCTGCACGACATCCACATCACCGTGAACCGCAACGCCGTGCCGAACGACCCGCGTCCGCCGATGGTGACCTCGGGCCTCCGCATCGGCACGCCCGCGCTCGCGACCCGCGGTTTCGGCGACGCCGAGTTCACGGAGGTGGCCGACATCATCGCCCTCGCGCTGCTCCCCGGTGCCGACATCGAGGCGCTCCGTGCCCGCGTGGACGCGCTCGCCGCGGCCTTCCCGCTCTACCCGGACCTGCAGCAGTGACCGCGGTCGTCCTCGACGGCAAGGCGGCGGCGGCCGACATCCGTGCCGAGCTGACGGAGCGGGTCGCGGCGCTGAAGGAGAAGGGCGTCACCCCCGGCATCGCCACGGTGCTGGTGGGGGCCGACCCCGCCTCGCAGCTCTACGTGGGCATGAAGCACCGGCAGTCCGAGGCGATCGGGATGAACTCGATCCAGCGCGAGCTGCCGGCCGACGCCACACAGGCCGACGTCGAGGCGCTGATCGACGAGCTCAACGCCGATCCCGCCTGCCACGGGTACATCGTGCAGCTGCCGCTGCCGAAGCACCTCGACACCGACGCGATCCTGGAGCGGATCGATCCGGCGAAGGACGCGGACGGGCTGCACCCGACCAACCTCGGACGCCTCGTCCTCAATGTCAACGCGCCGATCCACACGCCGCTGCCGTGCACCCCGCGCGGGGTCATCGAGCTGCTGCTGCGCAACGACTACGACCTCAAGGGCAAGCACGTCGTGGTCGTCGGTCGCGGTGTCACGATCGGGCGCTCGATCGGGCTGCTGCTGACCCGTCGCGACCTCAACGCCACGGTCACGCTGACGCACACCGGCACGGTCGACATGCCGCGCTACCTGCGGGAGGCCGACGTGATCGTCGCGGCCGCGGGGGTCAAGCACCTCATCCGCGCCGAGGACGTCAAGCCCGGCGCCGCGGTGCTGGACGTCGGCGTGACCCGGGAGACGGACCCGGAGACCGGGAAGAACGTCGTCTTCGGCGACGTCGCTCCCGAGGTCGCCGACGTCGCCGGGTACCTGTCGCCGAATCCGGGAGGGGTGGGGCCGATGACCGTCGCCCTGCTCATGACCAACGTCGTCGAGGCGGCCGAGCGGACGGTCTGACCTCCGCGCCGCGTCGCAGATTCACGCGAACGCCGCAGGGATCCCGGTGATCCCTGCGGCGTTCGTGCGTTTCTGCGGACTCAGACCTGGCCGTGCAGCGAACTCTCCACGCCGCTGATCCGGGCCTGCTCGTCGAAGCGGATCGTCGCGGTGCCCGAGGCATCCGTCACCGTGGCGCCGGAGAACGACTCGTCCGTCCAGGTGAGGGTCCACCCGGCGAGGCGGGCGAGGTCCCAGACGGCCGTGCGGGCGTCGGGAAGGGGCGTCTGCGCGAGGGTGCGGGGGAGGGCCACCACCGTGTCGGCGACCGTGAGCGGGGCCAGCGGCGCGTCGAGCAGGAACACCGCGCGGGTGCCGCCGTCGACGGGTGCCGAGTAGTACGGGGAGCGTCCGGTGAGCTCGACCGCGACGCCGCCGATCGTGTGCGCGGCGCGGGCGATCCAGTCCGCATCGCCCGAGGCATCGGCCGGGAACGGGACCTCGGGGGTGGTGAGCTCGGCGATCCCGTGCTGCTCGCCGTAGGCGCGGAGCTGCGCCGCGACGCCCTGGGGGTCGCCCTGCGGGTGCGCCCACGCCCACAGCAGCGAGCGCGGACCGGGGGCGATCGTGGCGATGAGGTGCGCGCGGGTCACGAGCTGCCGGGTCGGGTCGGCATTCGCGGTGAAGGTCAGGGTCCCCGCAGCGAGATCGGCGTCCCACCGGTGCTCGCCGAGTGCGTCGGCGGCCGCGGAGAGGGCGTCCTGGCGGAGCGCGGTGAAGAGGGCGGCACGGTCGGCGAGGGGCTGCAGCGGGGGGAAGGTCATGCTCACAGTCTCGCCGGGATTGCTATGAATCCGCCACTCCCGCGCGCTCCGTGACGGCCGCCGCGGGGCGCCCCATCCGCCATACCGCGGGGACGAGCAGCGTCATCAGGGCGATCGTGGCGTAGAGGACGGCGGAGGTGGTGAGCACGGTGGCCGGTTCCGCGTGCGTCACCAGCCAGCCGTACACGAGCGTGCCGATGGGCATCACGACGAAGCTGCCGAGCATGTCGTAGCTCGCGACCCGCGAGAGCTTCTCGCCGGGGATGTTCTCCATCATCGCGAGGTTCCAGCCGGTCGCGAAGACCTCGGCCCCGGCCCCGGCCACGAACGCGGCCATCGCGAGCAGCACCACGGCCGGGTGCACGCCGAGGAGGGTGAGCGGCAGGGCGAACACCGCCATCCCGATCATCCCGTAGCGCAGGGGGCGGCGGAGCGGGAACCACATCAGCAGCAGGGTCATCACCAGGACCCCCGCGCCCTCCGCGCTCACGACCCACCCCCAGCCGGAGATGCCGAGGCGATCGTCGTTCTTCGCGATGTAGGGGCCGACGACGCCCCAGGCGCCGACGTGGATCGCGTTCATGATCATGAAGGCCAGCACGATCGTCCACAGCCAGGAGCGGCTCCAGAACTCGCGCCAGCCCACCCGGAGGTCGTGGAACATCGTGGTGCCGCCGGAGGCCGCAGGCGGCGGGAGCTTCACGAGGGCGAGGACCGGGATCGCGAGCAGCCAGCCGGCCGCCTGCACGACCATGGCCCACGCGGGTCCCGCGGTCGCGACCAGGACGCCCGCGATGACCGGCCCGCCGATCGTGACGGCCGAGCGGACGAACGACAGCATCGCGTTCGCCTGCTGGAGGTGCGCGGGAGTGGTCAGCTGCGGGATGATGCCCTGCATCGCCGGGAGCACGAACGCGGACGAGGCGCCGTTGATCGCGGACAGCACCGCGAGGAGCGGGACCGTAGCCGTGCCGGTGAACAGCAGAGCGGCCATCGCCCCGACCGACAGGATGTCCACGACGTAGCAGGACTGGATGATGAGGGCGCGGGGGAGGCAGTCGGCGACGACCCCTCCGAACAGGACGAACACGATGTTGCTGATCGTGAAGGCCGCGAGCACGATCGAGAGCGAGCGGGCGTCGTTGTCGATCTCGAGCACCGCGAACGCCAGGGCGATGGCCGACATCGAGCCGGTGACGAGCGTCAGGGCGCGCGCGAGGAAGAACCACCGGAAGTTGCGGTCCTGCATCGCCGCCAGTCTGTGCACCGGCTCATCCTTCCCGGCCGCTTCGAATCGCGCAAATGGCCCCATTCCGGCCGCGGATGGAGCCAGGTGCGCGACTCGAAGTCAGTAGCTGGGGCGGCCGGGGGCGTCGGAGCGGGGGAGGAAGCGGGCGGCGAGGGCCTCGGAGGCACGGGCGAGGAGGGCGACGTCGGCCCCGACGGCCACGAAGTCGGCACCCGCCGCGAGATATGCGTCGGCGGCGGAGGGGTCGAAGGCGTTCACGCCCACCGGCTTCCCGGCGGCGCGGACCGCGGCGAACACCGACTCGACGGCGGCGACCACGTCCGGATGCGTCTGCTGTCCGAGCAGGCCCATCGACGCGGACAGGTCGGAGGGGCCGACGAACACCGCGTCCACTCCGTCCACCGCGGCGATGTCGGCGGCGGCCTCGACCCCCGCGGCCGTCTCGATCTGCACCGTCAGCGACACGTGCTGCGCGGACTCCTGCAGGTACCGGTCGACGCGGTTCCAGCGAGCGCTGCGGGCCAGGGCGCTGCCGACCCCGCGGACGCCCTCGGGGGGATACCGCGTCGCGGCCACGGCGGCCCTGGCCTCGTCGGCGGACGACACCATCGGCACGATGAGGTTCTGCGCGCCGAGGTCGAGCACCTGCTTGATCGCGACCGCATCGTTGAAGGGCACCCGGACGAGCGGGGTGACCGGATAGGCCGCGACCGCCTGGAGCTGGGTCAGCACGGACTCGAGCGTGTTCGCCGAGTGCTCCATGTCGATGAGCAGCCAGTCCAGCCCGGACCCCGCGGCGACCTCGGCGAGCAGCGGGCTGCCGGAGCACACCCACATACCGACGAAGGGGCGGTCGGACGCGGCGAGCTGCTCACGGAAGGACGGATCTAGACGAAGCGGCATGTGATGGTCCCCATCGGTCCGTAGTCGCACAGCACCTCGTCGCCGCGCGACACCCACATCGGGCGTGTGAACGATCCTGCCAGGATGATCTCGCCCGCCTCCAGACGCGCGCCGTGCTGATGGAACTTGTTCGCGAGCCAGGCGACTCCGGTGGCGGGGTGGCCGAGCACACCTGCGGCGACACCGGTCTCCTCGATCTCCCCGTTGCGGGAGAGCACGCCGGGGACCCACCGCAGGTCGATCTCGTCCGGGCGCTTGCGCACCGTCCCCAGCACCATCGCCCCGTAGGCGGCGTTGTCGCTGATGGTGTCGACGATCGTGCGGCCCTCGAGCTCGATGTGCGAGTTCAGCACCTCGAGGGCCGGCACGGCGTAGTCGATCGCGGCGAGGGCGTCGTCCAGCGTGCAGTCGGGGCCCTCCAGGGGCTCCTTGAGCACGAAGGCGAGCTCGACCTCGATGCGGACGTTGGAGAAGTGATCGGTGGGGATCTCCGCGCCGGACTCGTACACGGTGTCGTCGAACATGACGCCGTAGTCGGGTTCGGTGATCCCCGTCGCCTGCTGCATGGCCTTCGACGTCAGACCGATCTTGCGGCCCACGAGCCGACGTCCGGCCGCGACCTGCGAGTCCCGCCACACGCCCTGGATGGCGTACGAGTCCTCCACGGTCGCCTCGGGGTATCGCGCGGTGATGCGCGGGATCACCCCGTGGGTGCGGTCGGCCTCGGCGAGCTCCGCCGCGATCTGCGCGATCGTCTCCTCAGACAGCATCCGTGACCCCTAGAGCTGGTGGCCGAGCTTGTACTCGCCCTGCTTGTACTCGGGCATCGAGGTCTCGCCCTCGCCCGCGCGGGTGTAGGAGAAGCCGTCGGCGCCGATCGTCACGGCCATCTCGCTGGAGTCCGTGCGGGCGATCACCGGCTGCGGGTTGCCGTCGAGGTCGAGCACGAGCGAGGCGTCGGTGTACCAGGAGGGGACGACGGGGGTACCCCACCAGTCACGGCGCTGGTTGTCGTGCACGTCCCAGGTGACGACAGGGTTGTCGGGGTCACCGGTGTAGTAGTCCTGCGTGTAGATCTCCACGCGGTGGCCGTCGGGGTCGCGCAGGTAGAGGTAGAACGCGTTGGAGACGCCGTGCCGGCCGGGGCCGCGCTCGATGGCGTCGGAGCGGCGCAGCGCCCCGAGCTTGTCGCAGATCGCGAGGATGTTGTGCTTCTCGTGCGTGGCGAAGGCGACGTGGTGCATGCGCGGACCGTCGCCGCCCGTCGCCGCGGTGTCGTGCACGGTGGGCTTGCGACGCATCCACGCGGCGTACACGGTGCCCTCGTCGTCCTGGATGTCCTCGGTCACGCGGAAGCCGAGGTCCTGGTAGTGGCGCACCGCGCGCGGCACGTCAGGGGTGACCTGGTTGAAGTGGTCGAGGCGCACGAGCTCGCCGGGGGTGTGCAGGTCGTACCGCCAGGACAGGCGCTCCACGTGCTCGGTGGCGTAGAAGAACTCGTACGGGAAGCCGAGCGGGTCGACGACGCGCACCGAGTCGCCGATGCCCTTCACGAAGCCGTTCTCCTGCCGACGGACGTCGCAGCCGAGCTCCGTGTAGAACTCCACGGCACGGTCGAGGTCCTCCGCGGCGCGCACCCGGTACGAGAACGCGGCGACCGCGGCGATCGGCCCCTGACGCAGCACGAGGTTGTGGTGGATGAACTCCTCGGTCGAGCGCAGGTAGATCGCCTCGTCGTCCTCCTCGGTCACGTACAGGCCCAGGATGTCGACGTAGAACTGGCGCGAGGCGGCCAGGTCGGTCACGACGAGCTCCATGTACGCGCACCGCAGGATGTCCGGCGGGGTGCTCTTCGGCGTCGCGACGGGGTTGTCGCTCTGGATCGGTGCCTCCTGGCTCACGTAGTAGCCGGAGGAGGTGAGGGTCTTGGCGGTCTTGTCGGTCATGTCAGCGTCCTTGCTTGTGTCCGGGGGGCGTCAGTTCTTGCCGAACGTCGGGTTGTGCGGGGTCGAGGCGAGCGTGATGTGCACGCTCTGCTGGTCGGTGTAGAAGTCGATGGAGCGGTAGCCGCCCTCGTGGCCGAGGCCCGACGCCTTCACGCCGCCGAAGGGCGTGCGCAGGTCGCGGACGTTGTTGCTGTTCAGCCACACCATCCCGGCCTCGACGGACTGCGCGAACGTGTGGGCGCGCTTGAGGTCGTTCGTCCAGATGTAGGCCGCGAGGCCGTACTTCGTGTCGTTCGCGAGCGCCAGCGCCTCCTCGTCGGAGTCGAACGGGGTGATCGCGACGACCGGGCCGAAGATCTCCTCCTGGAAGATGCGGGCGTCGGGGGCCACGTCGGCGAACACCGTCGGGGCGACGAAGTTCCCCTCCTCGAAGCCCTCGGGGCGACCGCCGCCGGCGACGAGGCGGCCCTCGGTCTTGCCGATCTCGACGTAGGACATCACCTTGTCGTAGTGCTCGGGGTGCACGAGCGCGCCGACCTCGGTCTCGGGGTCGTGCGGGTAGCCGACCTTGACGCGCTGCGCCTGCGCGGCATAGCGCTCCACGAACTCGTCGTAGATCGAGCGCTCCACGATGATGCGGGACCCGGCGGTGCAGCGCTCGCCGTTGAGGGAGAAGACGCCGAAGATCGTGGCGTCGACGGCGGCCTCCAGGTCGGCGTCCGCGAAGACCACGGCGGGCGACTTGCCGCCGAGCTCCATCGACAGGCCCTTGAGGAACGGGGCGGCGTTGCCGAAGATGATCTGTCCCGTGCGGCTCTCGCCGGTGAAGGAGATGAGCGGCACGTCGGGGTGCTTCACCAGGGCGTCGCCGGCGTCTTCACCGAGGCCGTTGACGAGGTTGAAGACGCCCTGCGGGAGCCCCGCCTCCTCGAAGATGCCCGCCCACAGCGAGGCGGAGAGGGGCGTGAACTCGGCCGGCTTGAGGACGACCGTGTTGCCGGTCGCGAGCGCGGGCCCGAGCTTCCACGACTCCAGCATGAACGGCGTGTTCCAGGGGGTGATGAGTCCCGCGACACCGATCGGCTTGCGGTTGACGTAGTTCATCTGCTTGCCGGGCACCTTGAAGGCGTCGTCGGCCTGCGCGACGATCAGGTCGGCGAAGAAGCGGAAGTTCTCGGCGGCGCGGCGGGCCTGGCCCAGGGCCTGCGTGATCGGTAGGCCGGAGTCGTAGGACTCCAGCTCCGCAAGGCGGGCGTCGCGCGACTCCACGATGTCGGCGATCCGGTGCAGCACGCGCGAGCGCTCGCGGGGGAGCATGCGCGGCCAGGGACCTTCGTCGAAGGCGCGCTTGGCGGCGGCGACGGCCCGCTCGATGTCGGCCTTCTTGCCGGCGGCTGCCGTCGTGTACGTCTGGTTCGTCACCGGGTCGAGCACGTCGAACGTGTCGCCGTCGATCGAGTCGACGAAGGCGCCGTCGATGTAGTGCTGGATGTGGTCGGGCAGGTCGGCGGGGATACGGGAGTCGGTCATGATGCTTCTCCTTCGGCGGGGACGGAACGGGTGTGCAGGGCGTCGAGGAACGCGTCCCTCGTGCGCCACCGGTGGTTGCGGGCGGCGAGCTCGATCTCCAGCGGCTCGGCGCCGTCGCGGATGAGCTCGAGGATCTGGGTGTGCTCGTCGACCGAGTGGTGGGCGCGGCCGGGCACGTAGGCGAAGGTCGAGTCGCGGATGCCGGACAGCCGGGCCCAGCCGCGGTGCACGAGGTCGAGCAGGTGCGGGTTGGGGCAGGGCTCGACCTC